>TARA_R110000851_G_scaffold121298_2_pt1 | contig 127815 bp, 116 predicted proteins | sample TARA_R110000851 | Tara Oceans TARA_R110000851 (sample SAMEA4397627) | marine metagenome | biome: Polar Biome; feature: [DCM] deep chlorophyll maximum layer (ENVO:01000326); material: water (ENVO:00002006), including particulate matter (ENVO:01000060) such as... | depth 17 m
TTTGCTCGATTTCTAAATTTTAGGAACTCACCATTAAAAACAGTGCTTTGGAGACTATTTTGGCTGGTTCAAACAGCCTAAAATTTTACGGAATCTTCACTTCAAATTTTACGATAAAGTTTTGATAGGCCAAAAAAGGCCTTTCAAAATAATATTCCCAAAGTTTTAAAAAAACTTCCAAGCCTTCTTAAATAATGGCTATGGAAGTTTATTTTAAAAACGTTAAGGAGGCTATAGAGCAATATTCATTAAAATTTCAGAAAAACAATTGAAAAACTACCCGACAATAACCCGACATTATCTTGATAGGACTATAAAAAGCTGAAGGGCAACTTGCAGTAGAGTTTGTTATGGGTGTGGATTTCCCTTGCTTGTAGAAGGATAATGATAAGATTGACAACCATCGCACCCAACAGTATAAAAATAATACTTTGTTTGGGGAACGAAAGCCAGTCGATAAGAAACGGACTGGCAATCATCAATAAGCATACTATAATCGTCCACAGTATTTGAATAGAAACAAGTTGTTTGGTAAGCGTATTCACCTCTTTTTTAAGGTACATAATAACAAGCGGCACGATAATATTCCCGAAGGGAAGAATAAAAAATGCCAAGGACGAAAGGTTGATGATTTTAACCAAATGTGGGGTAGGGAGGTTTTGTTTAGGAGGATCTTTCTGTAAGGATGTTTCGGGTATTCCCAATACCGAGGCGAGTGTTTTTAAGGTATAGCCTTTTGGGGTGGCACCAGCCTCTATACGTTGAATGGTGCGTACCGAAACTCCAGCTTTTTCAGCTAATTCCTCTTGGGTCAAGTTTTGTTGTTCTCGGTATTGTGTTAGTTTGGCCATTGTTTAAAATATCAAAACCATCACGAAAGTAATGGTTTTGATATAAAACGAGTCTATTTTTTATTGATTAGGGTACCAATCTAATTGGGTTACGGTAATGGAGGCATCTCCTTTATTTACTAAGTCTTTAAACTTGCTCACATTGCTTAAACCTTCTGTCCCTCTAAAGTGGTAAGGATACACAACGTTGGGTTTAAAAGCCAACACCGCTTCAGCGGCTTTGTCAACTGGCATGGTGTAAGGTAAATTCATACACACAAAGGCAATGTCAATATTGCTTAGGTTGCGCATTTCTGGAATGTCTTCTGTGTCTCCGGAAATATACACGCGTTTGTCATCTTTTTCAAGTATATAGCCATTACCACGTCCTTTTTTGTGAAATTTCAGTGCTTCTTCGCGAAGGTTATACATTGGCATTGCCTCAATAGCAATATCGCTATGGATGGCACTCTCTCCATTATTCATTACTTGCACCTTATCTTGTAATGCTTTTGGTAGTTTCTCGTTCACAGCTTGTGGCGCGATAACTATTGTATTCTCGGTTGCTACTGCTTGTATAGTTTCTATATTCATATGGTCACCATGAATATCAGTCACCAAGATCATATCAGGTTCTGGTTGGCCTTCAAAAGCTTCGGCACCACCTACGGGATCTACATACAGCACCGTATCGTCCCATTGCAATACCATCGTGGCATGCTCAATAGGGGTGATGTCTATAAAATCTTCGGAAGCAGGTTCATCCATCGTTTCAGGTTGTTCCATTTCCGCAGTCATAGGAGCTTCTTCCGTTTTCTTTTTTTCTGAATTATTACAGGCTGTAAAAAATAGCACTGTTAGGGTAAGTAAAAATATACGTTTCATAATGTCTCTTTTTTCCGAAGGTACTATAAAGCGCATACTTTTAAAGGCTGTTTTACACTATTTTAAGAATTTGGTTTACAGTGTAAACGCATTATTATTTACAAAAAACAAGCTGTTAACAAAGAGTAGTTTTCCGTTTTGCCAAAACGAACGGAACAACACATCATCTACCAAATAGATTACCGAACCTTGCCCTAAACGGTCTTCGCCAAACACCAAAGAGTTGGTTAAACCCTTTTTGGCATCTTCACCGGCAAACCCGGAAACGTTTTCTGCTTCTCCTTTTATATACCCAATATTATACCCAGAATCTAAAAAGCGATAGGAGGTGTTCCCTAATTTTAAACTGAAATAAGTGTCGTCGTACCCAAAAGCCATTGGGTGTGAAGGGTCCATGGTTACCTTAAAAATACTTCCGGTAATCATGTCTTTTGTGCTTTCCTGCTCTTGTTGGTCATAAGGAGTCAGGTTATTGCTTTTAGTTGAATCGGTACCTTCTTGTTTTGTTTCGTCTTTATTTAATTGTAAGGCAAAATCATCTTTTCCTTCAAAGCTATCTACGGCATCACCAATAGCAATCACTTTCCCGCCGCTGCGTACCCAATCTTTTATATTATTAAAAGTATCATTATCCAGAATATCGTTATACCACCCGTCGGGCATCACGAGTACATCATAATTCCGTAGGTTGATGTCCTCAAAATCATCGGTGTTAATTGAAGTGATTGGATATTCCAATTGCTTTTCAAAAAAGTGCCAAATAGCACCATAACTTAACGAAGACGTACCTTCTCCTCGCAAAACGGCAATACGTTGCTTGTTCACGAGTTTAATATCGGGCGAACCAAAGTCGGTCATCGTATCGGCAAAACTGGTATTTGAAGCGTACAATTTACGTTTGTGTTTGTTAGCGAGCTCGGTTACAGTTTTATCAAAGTCTTTATTTTTTTTGTTGTCACTTCTCGTAATTACTAAACTTCCACGGTCAAAAGTAGTTCCATTAAAGCTTAATTTCTTTTCAGAAAAACGCACCCGAATGTCATGTTTTAATAAATCTGCTAAAAAAGTAGCGTCGTACATACTGTTCCATTTAGCAATATAACCTGCCGCGTTTGAAACTGCTGTATTGGTTTTAAAAGTGGCATTTGGGTTGCCGTTAGCCGAAACCAATGAGGTGCTCGCTACGGCATCTAATCCATACGCATAGGGAAGGCTCCACGCAGTAATATCATAGGTAACGGGAGTGGAAAGTTTTGTTTTAGGTTCAAATAAAACCTGCACCATTTTTCCTTTCGGTTGGTTGGTGCTTATTACTAGGGCATTCTCAGCCTTCATAGAGCCTGATTTGGCTTCGGCGTAACTATAGCCTGTAACCGTTCCACTATTGGTATAGCCGTACTGTATTTGATGCATTTCTAATAATTCAGTCAATACATGAATGTTATCTGGCTTTCCGGTTAGCACATAGCTTTTGTATTTTAAATTGGTATTGGTGAAAAACTTCTTGAATTCTGAAGTTAATGTAGTTGCATTCTTAGATGCTACTTCTATGGTAGAAAGTCCTGTAGTGGTATGGTGGGCCACACGATCTTCTAAGGTAAGCTCAAATCCTTCGTCGGTATTAATGCCCAAACCTGCAAATCCGTGACCGGCCTGCTCATACGTCATCCCAATGGCTCCCATGTAAATAGGGTAGGTGTCCCCATAACTAGGATATAATAAGTCGAATCGCTCGCGGGTAAAAAACAGCCAACCTTCTTTGTCAAAATATTTAGCGTGGTTTTTACCAATCTGCGTTTGAAAATCCCGTTGAAAAGGGGTGATAATTTCGTGAAATGGTTCGGCTGCTGGTGCAAAATAATAAGGGTTATTAATGCCTTGTTCGTGAAAATCTACGTGTATCTGTGGCATCCACTGATTGTATAGTTTAATGCGCTGACGGCTTTCTACTTGAGAAGCCCACGCCCAGTCACGGTTTAAGTCAAAAAGATAATGATTGGGGCGTCCACCAGGCCAAGGTTCGTGATGTTCAATGGCTTCTTGCGAGGCATTATAGGGAGTTGCCTTCACTTGGTTGTACCAATTCACATATCGATCACGTCCATCAGGATTTACAGATGGGTCAATAATTATAACTGTGTTTTTTAACCAATCTTGCTTTTCAGTAATCAATTTATATACCGTGTTTATTGCCGCTTCAGTACTAGAGGCTTCATTACCATGTACGTTGTAGCTAAGCCACACAATAGCTTTTTCAGGATTTGCAGAACCAGATTCGATCCCTATACTTTTTAGATTATTGGTTCTAATGGTTTCAATATTCTTGATATTTTCTTCTGAAGAAACAATAGCGTAGGTAAGCAATCTACGCTCATTGGTTTTACCATAGGTTTGGTAGGTAACCATATTGCTGTTCTCGGCTACGTGTTCAAAGTAATTAACTACGTCTGCATGTCGTGAAAACTGTGTGCCGATTTTATAGTCTAAAAACTCATTAGGAGATTGAAGCTGTGCGAATGATATAGCTGAAATAAATAAAAAGAGGAGCGTAAAACGGGTTGTCATGAATTGGATGTTTTTTAAGGTTTTAAAGATAGCTGAATTTATGGAAAAATGAGCCTTTGATAAACCCCTCCTATTGTCGGGGCACTCAGGCGCCGAGACTGCTTTATATTTATTCATTTCTAATAGATGCTATAAGGCTAAAAAATAATAGGTGTCCGAGTGAATTTGGGAGACCAGTAGGGCTCACAAATTAGTATCGAAGACTCAATAGCCCAATACTCCAACAACTTACACTCGCCAAAAAAGATAAGCGCGATTTTGACCTATTGATATGTAAAAAGTTCTTTATTTTGTAAAAATAAAAATCGATTAAAAGTGAAAGATACCTACACCCATAAAGGCATGCGAAAACGTTTGGTTGAAACCTTAAAAGCCAAAGGAATAAAAAATAAATCCGTATTAGAGGCCATCAATGCGATCCCTAGGCATTTGTTTATGGATTCAGGTTTTATTGAACATGCGTATGTGGATAAAGCATTTCCTATTGCTGCAGACCAAACAATCTCGCAGCCTTATACCGTAGCCCGCCAAACTGAACTTTTGGAAGTTACAAAGGGAGATAAAGTGTTGGAAATAGGCACGGGAAGTGGGTATCAAACCGCTGCATTGTTAGAAATGGGAGTTATTGTATTCTCTATTGAGCGGCAAAATGAGTTGTTTAAAAAAACAAAACGCTTTTTACCAAAATTGGGATATCGTCCCAAACGATTAATATTTGGCGATGGTTATAAAGGCTTGCCAGAAGAAGCGCCTTACGATGGTATTGTCGTTACCGCCGGTGCTCCTTTTGTCCCTAATCCGTTATTGGCACAGTTAAAAGTAGGGGGTAGGTTGGTTATTCCAGTTGGGGAGAAGAACCAAATTATGACTGTTTTTACGCGTACCTCGGAAAAAGAGTTTGAAAAAAATGAATACGGTGAATTCCGGTTTGTACCGTTGTTGGAAGATAAAAATTGATGGTATAAACAAGACGTATTATTATATACAAGTAATATTTTATCATTTATTTGAAACTGAACATCACTTCTCTTTTCTTCTATTTTAAATTATAAAAATTAAAAAAATACTGTACACTCAGTATTTAACAACTGTTCCTTTATCTTGTTAAGATAAGGTTAAACCTTGATAATCAAAAAACCAATCATTCGGTTGTTTTCGTAAGTAATTACTAAGAAACTATAAGTTTAATTAAAAATTACTCTATGAAAAATTATTTTACTTCAATTATTGTCATTTTACTGACGGTATTTGTCACAAACACATCATCGGCCCAACTTGTAACGAGTGGAGACGATGATGGATCTGACGGAACTTTACGACAAGAAATCGCTGATACCCCTGCGGGCGGTGAAATTACATTTGGTATTTTAACAACGAATGTTACTTTAAACAGTGAGCTTGTTATAGATAAAGAATTAACCATTACAGGAGGATTAATAGGTGTAACGATTGACGCTGACGAAAATGGTCGCGTCTTTAATATAACTGATGGCCCCGTGACTTTAAACGATTTAACAATTACAAATGGTTTAGAAGAAGATGGTGGAGCTATTTATATAATCGATGCCGATTTAATTATTAATGATTCAAATATTACAAATAGTGAAGCTAACGGGCCGTCAGGTTCAGGTGGTGGAATATTTGTTGATACCGGAGCAAGTTTAACGGTAAATGATTCTGAAATTTCAGGAAACCAGGCCAACCGTGCCGGTGGAGGGATTGAAGATAATTCTAATAATGGTCTAAATATCATTCTTAACAACGTAAATCTTGATAACAATAATGCGGGGGTAAACCCTGCGACAGGAAACCCCGGAAATGGTGGTGGACTACATATTACAGGAGCCGGTGATGCTGAAATTACAGGTGGTACTGTAAATGGAAATAGTGCCGAACTTCAAGGTGGAGGCCTTTGGAACGGTACAGGAAATATGACTGTGGACGGTACAAACGTTGATGGAAATTCCGCCGAAGGAGACGAAGCTACTGATGGTGGTGGAGGTATTTATAATAGCGGTGGAACGCTAGAAGTTTTAAATGATGCTACAATTACTAATAACATTGCAGATGGAACATCAGGTTCTGGGGGAGGAATTTTTAATGACGAAGGAACACTTACTGTAAATGATTCTGAAATTTCTAACAATGAATCTAGCCGTGCAGGTGGTGGTGTTGAGCATAATTCCGCTAATGGAGGAAGTATCATGTTAACTAATGTGAATATGGATGGTAATAGTGCTGCAGCTAATCCAGGTAATGGTGGAGCGTTGCATATTAGCGGCCCGGGAGATTCTATGATTATGGATAGCACTATATCTAATAACACTGCCGATTTAGAAGGTGGAGGTCTTTGGAATGGTAGTGGAATCATGACAGTAGACGGAACTACAATAGATGGAAATACCGCAAGTGGTAATATGGCCGATGAAGGTGGTGGTGGTATTTTTAACAATGAAGGTACATTAAATATACAAGGAGCTACCATTACTGACAATATAGCGGACGGAACTTCTGGTTCTGGAGGTGGAATCCTTAATAATTTAGGAACACTTACAGTAAGTAGTTCTACTATTTCTGGAAACACTGCAGTCCGTGCAGGTGGTGGAATTGAAGAAAATTCCGTCTCCGGAAATACAGTAACACTTACTAATGTTGATTTAGACGGTAACAGTGCCGCATCGAATCCAGGTAATGGAGGAGCTTTACACATTAGCGGACCAGGAAATGTTGAAATGACAGATGGTTCTGTAACGAATAATACAGCAAGCCGAGAAGGTGGAGGTTTATGGAACAGTGTTGGTACTATGACGCTTGATGGCGTTTTAATAGATGGTAATACTGCCGAAGGAAATGAAGCACACGATGGTGGTGCAGGAGTTTTCAATAATGGAGGTACTTTAACCATTATGAATGAAACTGAAATCACCAACAACCTAGCTACAGGAACTTCAGCTAGTGGTGGAGGAATATTAAGTACAGATGGTTCTGTAAACATTACAGAGTCTATCTTAGATTCCAACTCTGCAAATCGTGCCGGTGGTGCTATTGAAATCATCGACGGAAATTTAATAATTGAAGATGTTGAATTAACAGGAAATGATGTTAATGGAGGAGCCGGAACTGCTAACCCAGGAAATGGAGGAGCAATTCACGTAACTGGAATGAGCGGAATTATCAATATAGACGAAAGTGATATTTTAAATAATGAAGCTGCCAATGAAGGTGGTGGATTATGGAACCAAAGTGGAACAGCAATGAATGTTAATACAAGTACCGTAGCTAGTAATTCATCTCCAGATGGGGGAGGAATATACAACAACGGCGGAATGCTTGAGTTTAGAGCTTCTACACTTTCAAACAATTCAGCTACTGCAAATAATGGTGGTGGATTAAACAATGATTCAGGTTCTGCAATTATACTTAGAAGTACTATTTCAGGAAATGATTCAGCTGCCGACGGTGGTGGAGTTTATAATAATGATGAAATGGATATTAATGCAGTAACCTTAGCCTTAAATACAGCTGTTGGAGAAGGTGGCGGAATTGAAGCGGAATCAGTAACTTCTATTAAAAATACCATTGTAGCTAACAATTCAGCTGCAAATGGTCAAGATGTATCAGGTTCTTTTTCTTCAAATGGATATAACTTAATAGGGAATGATGATAATGATGAGTTCCCTGAAGCTTCAAATGATATTGAAGGAATTGCGCCAAACTTAGGTCCTTTGCAGGATAACGGAGGTCTTACTTTTACCCACGAACTTTTATCGGGTAGTGAAGGGATAGACGATGGTGATCCAGCAGATACTTTTGTAGATCAAAGAAACTTCAGTTTAGTTGGAAACCGTGATATTGGTTCTTACGAACGTGGCGGAGTATTAGGAGTGAATAACGTTGAAGCAATTTCAACTAGTACTATTTACCCTAACCCAACAAATGGAATTTTCACTGTAGAAGTGGCAGATAATGTTTCAGGAAAAATTTCGGTAACTATTGTAACGGTTACTGGGAAAGTAGTAAAACAAACTACTGTCGAAACTGGAGCGAATCAAATTAACCTTAGTGGAATGGCAGCAGGAATGTACATTGTAAATGTACAAACTGAAAATGCTTCCACTTCTCACAAATTACTTTTGAGTAAGTAATGTTTAATTGTTAAGTATAAAAAAAGCCACTTGAAAAAGTGGCTTTTTTTATGCATTTGGTTCAAATATAATTTCTAAAAAAAACTAATCTAAAAATCCTAAAAACTTTAACCCAAAAACGAAGGCACCATCGCTTGTTCCATTATAATAGGAACGAACGTAATCCAATCGTAAAAAGCGGAAATTTCCAAAACCTAGATTATCGATACCTACTGAAAATTCGCTGTATGGTTTATTGTTTTCAATACTCAAAAGATGTGCTCCAGCTACCAAATTAAAGTTCAACTGATTAATACCGGGTATTTTACCTAGAATCCATCCCTTAAAATCGTGTTCTAAATGGCCTTCAAAATAGCTTTTGTTGGTGCTTAATTGGTAATACGGTAATAAATTAAACACATTGGTGTAACTTGAAGAAGTGCCTATTCGTGTTTGGTTGCCATTAAAATGCTGGTAATCTACAAAACTGATATTATCACCATTAAAAAATGTTCCACCTTTTAAGCGGTATGCAAACTCGCCTTTGTTACCTGTATTAATAGATTGAGATAGGCTTGCTCGTAACTGGCTATAATTATAGTCGTCATTTGAAGCACCCAAACCGTTTTCAAAAGTTACAGAAAGTGCTGGGTACTTATTGTTGCCTACATTATACTTTCCATCGGGATACGTCATATATTTTTGACCAAAGGTTATATCGGCTCTGATACCCGTTTTAAAGATATCATGCTCATCAATCGCCGCATTGTCAAAGTCCGAAGGATTTAGTGGATTGTTTGAAGTATATGAAACATCATCATTAGGGATGGTTACATAATCGGTGTTATTGAACAGTGGTTTCCGTTGTTCGTATCCAAAGTTGGTGAAAATACGCAGCCCATTAAACAGTTCTTGGCTATATACTACTTTGGCGTAATTCAGTTCGTAAAGCTTCATATAATTTCGCTCAAAGAAAAGGGTGGAAACTGTATTTACAATAGGTGAAATAGGTTCTTCGGCATTAAACTGTTGTACCTTACTTCCGCCGAAAAGAGACAATTGTAATCGATTGGTGCGATTAAAATTCTTTGTGATTCCGCCAGTAAAACGCAATCTGTCTTCTGAAATTCCATAATTCGCATCACCGTAAATGGAAAGCCATTCGGTTTGGTTTTCATCGTACCATTTAAAATACCGAAGTCCGGCGCTGGCATTCCAACCTTGCACAGTGTTAAAATTGATACCTGGGAAGATACCGTTGTAGCTCATACTCCATTTATCATAGCTGTTTTTATAGGAATATCCAGTGATTATGTCTAACGGTTTCAGTTTGTTGGAAACAGCATCAACCGAGTCTAAATACGTTTTAGATTTCCGAAGTTCTTGTATGCTGTCTTTCCTTACGTAGTCGCGCAGTTCTTCATCTGTTAAAGGCACTGGTCGTGTTCCTTTCCAGAAAAGACTATCCTTTTTATTGGCTTCTTTACCAAAAGATAACACTTCGTTGGTGAATGATTTATCAGAAAACTGAGGCTGAAAATCATAATTACTGTACACCGCAATAAACTGTCCATCACCTTGAAACCCTAAGAATTTAAAACTAAAATCAATGGTCTGTGAGCGTTTTACCCAAGCTTCTGTATTGGGATCGAATTTAAAATTTTGTTTAAACAACAGTTTGTTGACCATCGGGACTTGAATGGCCGAACCAGTTGTGTTGAGCTCCACACCATACAATTGCCAGTCATCTTCTACAATGTATATAAAACCATCCCAGACACGGTCTTTAGGGCGCTTGGGAGTCACCTTTATTTTATTAATGAGTTTGTTGCCTTCGTAAAAAATTCCGTCGAGTTTGTACCGATAGTAATTAAATGCGTTATTGGCAATGGGTGAAACAATGGCTGCGTTGAGGTCTACCGTATTTTCATAAAACGAAAAATTGGCATCTTGCGCACTATTAAAGCTAAAGCCATTGTCATTACCGCTCACTTTGCTGGCGATAATCTTTTCCTTGAAATCGTCGGGTTGTTGATAGGCAATTTCACTTATCGTTTCAGAAAGGTAAATAATTCCTGTACGGGTAGAATCGAGCGCACCATCAAAATCGCCTACCTCTTGTCCTAATACTTTTTCAGGAAGGTCTTCTACACGCCAAATACCACGAGAATAGAAATCAGCTGTAAAGGCTGAAAGTTTATCGAGTGTTTCCTGTCGTTTGGCAATAGTTTCACGAATAATGCGGTAGGCAGGATCTTCGTCATTAGAGACAATGACCTCGTCAAGGCTTACCGACTCTTCTTTCATGGTCACATTCAAAACATATGGGAATGAAGTAGCATCAATGCTTTTTGTCACCGATTTATAACCTAAAAATTGAAAAATGACTTCGTATTCAGCTGTATCAGAAACATCCAAACGGAAATTTCCAGTATCGTTGGTAGTAGTACCTTTGTAGGAATCTTTTAAGTAAATATTTACGAAAGGAAGCGGGTTGTCGTTTGTGTCAGTTACTTTCCCGACAATCTGGGCTTGCGATATGATTGTTGAAAGTAAGGCAATAGCGAGTACAAATCTTGTCATAGATAGGCGGTTTTCTAGTAAGACGAGAAATTGATTGCTTTGTTACGGTTTTGTGCTAACTTTGAAATTAAGTAATGGTATATTCTTTAAACTTATTTAAGAATCATTTCTAGAATTTCACATCTAAAAGCGAAGCGTTCTATTAATTATTAAACGCCTTTTTAATTCGGCTTAAATCCCGCTTGGTTTCCCTTTTTTTAATAGCTTCTCGTTTGTCATATTCCTTTTTACCCTTACACAATGCGATGTGCAGTTTTGCCAAACCACGATCGTTGGTGAATAATTTTAACGGAATGATAGTCAATCCCGTGTTTTTCACCTCTTTTTCAAGCTTTTTAAGTTCGTTTCGGTTTAAAAGTAGTTTGCGTTCACTTTGTGGATTGTGGTTAAAACTAGTAGCATGCGAATATTCTTGAACCGTCATATTAATAGCAAACAACTCGTTGTTCTGAAATTCACAAAAGCTCTCGGCAATAGAGGCTTTTCCTTCGCGTATTGCTTTAATTTCGGTGCCTGCCAAAACAATTCCCGCCACGTAGGTGTCTAGAATTTCATATTCAAACCGAGCTTTACGGTTTTTAATACTTACATTTTTCTGAAGTGCCATAGAAAACAAAAATAATAAGTTTAACACTAGTAACCTTTTAAAAGTATCATAAGTTTTAAATACGATTGCGTACTTTTGATATTAAAATAGCCCGATGAAAAAATTAGCCTTTCTTTTACTGCTCATCACGATAGTATCTTGTAAAGATTCAAAAACTGAAACAAACGATGTAACTAATTCCGAAGAGAATATAACAGCTCAAACCATTATAGATAAAGCCATTGAGAAGGCTTGCGACGGAAATTGCGATCACGCTGAAGTATCGTTCTCTTTTAGAGATAAAGCTTACAAAAGCAAACGCTTGGGAGGTGCTTACACATTTGAGAGAATAACAAACGATTCTACCGGTCTAATTAGAGATGAACTGAGCAACGAAGGATTTATCCGCTCCGTAAATGATATCGTTTTAGAGTTGGCCGATACAACAGCTTTAAAATTAAGTAATAGTGTGAATTCGGTTCATTATTTTGCACAATTGCCGTATGGATTAAATGCTCCAGCAGTTCAAAAACAATTAATAGGAAAAGATACCATACAAGGCGTGCCCTATTATGAAGTAAAAGTGACCTTTACTAAAGAAGGTGGCGGCACCGATCACGACGATGAGTTTATGTATTGGATACACCAAAAAAACTTTACAGTAGATTATTTAGCGTACAGCTATATTGTTAATGAAGGTGGCATTCGTTTTCGCGAAGCTTATAATCCTCGCGTTATTGAAGGAATACGTTTTGTAGATTATAAGAACTATAAAGCTGAAGATTTAAATACGCCCTTATCAGAGCTTGATGATCTTTTTGAGGCCGATAAACTACCATTGCTTTCCAAAATTGAAAATGAAAATATAGAGGTAAAACTGCTTAATCAATAACAAGCACTTGCACTTTTGTTTTATCATCAACTACTGTTACTATGTATAAGGTGCCATTGTCATTATCATCCATATCTGGATAGCGGTCTTCCCCAATGATTTTATTTACAAATTGAGGTGTCGTATTACTGTGTCCGACTACTAAAACTGTTTTACCCTGTGTTCGCATTTTAAAATCGTCACTATACAGGTGGTCGGGTGAATAAGGGGTTAATTTCACATCGCTCTGTAATGATATAGCTGAAACTGTTTGTTGGGTGCGTTTATAGTCGGTTGAATAAATTTCATCAAATTTTACCTCCTGAAACACCTTGCTCCATATAGCAGCACGAATAATTCCTTTTTCGTTAAGGTCTGGATTTTTATTGTCTGGGTTGCTTCGGTCTTTTTCAGCGTGACGTATTAAATAATAGGTGGTAATATCTGGAATGTCAATATTTGGTTTTGGCTGTTTCCTGTCAACACAAGAAAACAGTAAAACAGATAGAATACAAAGTGCAAATAGCTTTTTCATTTTTTATTTCTTTAAAATCTCACATCTTGAGACTCAATACTAACAAAGTAAAATAACACTTTTTAAGAAACTTTGGCAATAAAATAACGAAGTGTTTATAAACTTTATAAGTCTATTATAAAAAAACACCACTCCTTCAAGCTACCTTTATAGTATTAACAAAAAAAATAAATTATTATGAACACAGATCAGATTAAAGGAAAATGGAACCAGATTAAAGGAAACGTGAAACAAAAGTATGGCGTTGAAATGGAAGATGAAGAAGCATTCTCTGAAGGAAAGTATGATGAGATGGTTGGGAAAATTCAAGAAAAGACAGGGAAAGCAAAAGAAGACATAAAAAAAGAGATTGATAGCTGGTAAAATAGTCTTCACTCTTAAAAAATTGAAAATCCGCTTATATTAATATAGGCGGATTTTTTTATACTATTTTTTTAATAAGTATAAAAATTCAACAATTTACCATCTATTTTTCCTGTAATAAAAAGGGTGGAATCTCCCGTAAAAATTCAAGTTTTAACCCTTCGCAAATTATCGACAACCTTTCTAGTTTTGTAACAAGATGTAATTCTATTGCAACCAATGTTTACATTTTTTAGTTATAAAACACTTTAAATTAGTCTTTTGTGGTGCTTGTTACATACGTGCAACATTTTGTAACATAGTTTATATTCCGAATAATAAGGTAGCAGTAGTTTTAAATATCAAAATAAAGTAACCCTTAAAAACTTGAATTATGAAACCCATTAAAATTCTCCTTACCCTATTTTTTGCCATAGCAATTTGTGATACCTCCAATGCACAATTTTTCAAAAAACTTAAAAATCGTGCAGAAAATGCCGTGGAACGGACTGTGCTAAATAAAACGGATCGTGAAGTATCTAAAGAAACCGATAAGACTATTGATGGTGTAATTAAAGGTGATGGTAAAACAAATGAGGAAGAAACCAAATCAAAAGAGCTTACTAAAGAAGAAAAAGCAAAAGCAGAAAAAAGAGCAATGTCCATTTTCGGTGGTGGTATGGAAGGGATTCCTGATACCTACAAATTTCAGTATGTAATGGATATGAAACTTACCTCTACTAACAAGAAAAATGATGAAATGACACTGCAATATTTTATAGAACCAAACGCCAGTTATTTCGGCAACGCTATGCCAAACGAAAACTCCAATGCTGTGATGGTTTATGACTTAGAAAATCAAGCTATGGTCACCTTTATGGATAATAACGGTCAAAAAATGGCAATGAAAATGCGCATGCCTTTAGAAGAAAAAATGCAAGAAATGATAGAAAAAACACAAAAGGGTGAAAACAATGCCGCTAATACGGCTAATATAACACCTTTACCAAACAAGACTATTTTAGGGTACAACTGCAAAGGATATTTAGTAAAACAAGATGAAGGCACCAGCAAAATTTACATTACGGACGAGGCACCTGTAAGCTTTGTAGGTATGTTCGCTAATCTTGAAAAAATGCAGAAAAGCATGAGCTCCAGTCCCATTCCGTTTAGTAAAAACTCTTTAATGATGGAAATGGAATACACCTCTAGCAAACGCAAAAAAGATAATGTACATATGATATGTACAGCGCTTAAAAAAGCACCTTTCACTATAAATAAAGCAGATTATAGGGGAATGTAATACTTGTTCAAACCAAATAAATCATGAAAACACTCTATATAACACTGGTACTGTTTTTCTTTAGTATGTCGACTACATCATACGCACAAATAAGTGTCTTCGATATTGTTCAAGACGCCAAAAAAGAACGGGGCGATGCCACAGATACAGAAAAAGAAACTTCTTCAAATAAAGAGAATTCAAAAAGTGAAGGATTTGATTTAGAGGCTATGTATAAATTCGCAGAATTTTCTGAATATACTGAGACATTAAATCAATATGACGCTGAAACAGTTGAAGCTAATTGTCTCAAAATAATTGGAAATCATGTTGAGAAACTGGTTCGAATACAACAGCAAATCGAAGCAGAAGGTGACTGTAAAAAGAAAAAAGATCTATTAGGGTATCAATCTTTATTAATGTTTTCTGCAGGGACTAAGATGTTTTGTCCTGATGAGTTTAATAGCGATAAAGTATTTTATGCTGAAGCAATTTTTGAAATTCATAAGGATGGTGATTCAATAGATCGAAAAATAATTGATGAAGCTTTAAAAAAAATACGATATGGTAATTTAGAATTTGGTAACCCCTATTCCTTTGAATCAGAGGACTATGATTTTACAACAGAAGCTGAAGAAAAAATTGCGAAGAAAAAATACCATAAAAGTTTCATTGATGAAATTGTGTATTTCCTTTCTCCGGAATTTATGGCAAAAAGAGGCTCTCAAATAGCTGATATGCGCGAAAACCTTCCTTGTGATTAAACTTTAAAAAATGAATATAAAAAATACATATATAATCTTAGTAGTAATAAGCTTGTTTAGCATCCAACTATATTCTCAAAAAGTGGAAACCGTTCGATTGGAAGTGGAAAAGGAAATCCCTGGTGAGACGTTTTCAGATAATAAGTTTGAAGTTGATTTTTGGGTGCAGACAGAAAATTTTTCGGCTATAGATCCTAAAAATACTGAATTACTTGAACTAAAGGATGATACAGGCAAGGACTTGATAAAAGCGCACGAAAAGGCAATAAAAGCCTATAAAGAAGAAACAGAACGTCTTGCAAAGGAAGGACACTATCGGTTTTCAACACGCACAGAAGCATTTATTCAACCAGACCAATGGAAAAAAATGTATGATACTATCGGGTTTAAAGCGAGTATCAAATCACTAATGGTAGTTCCCTCACCAAAAGCTAGCAAAGTACATGTAAAAATGAAAGTGGGTTATACCTTAGTTGCAGGGGAGGCTGAAAAATCGACAACGATTACCATTAATTCATTGGTGAATAAACCTTCAGTAGAATTGCTCGGGATAGAAATTTCTCTTACCGATACTAGTAGTATGACAACCCAAGACGGAGTCAAATATTTTTTTTATAGCATTCCCGAGAGTAAGTCGCCAGTGGCAATTACTCGTATTGAACCAATAACCGAAGCCCTTAAAACTGCTATTGAAGAAACGAAGGTAAACAATAAGCCAAACGAGTTTTTGGTAAAAGAAGGTGATAACACGAAGCCCATCACTATTACCATACATTATCAAGAAGTAGAGAAAAAATCTTTTGTAATAGACAAATGGATAAGCTTAGGGCTTTAATTAAAATGAATAAACGCTAACTAAATTAAATATGGATAAACGATAGCATACCCTGCTACTCAAAAAGTGTAAGGGACTTAAAAAGGTGTTGTAAACAGGAAGAGGAGCCTGTTTATAACCTAGAGGTTAACAAAGCAGGGCGTGTTATCATTTTAAACTTTAAACAATAATACAATTATGGAAAACACACAAACAAAAACAGCAACAAGCACAGAAGAAACAGTAGATGCCAATGACGGTAAGACCATAGCAGTCATCTCATATCTCACCATTATTGGTCTTATTATCGCGTATGTGATGAATAATGAGAAGAAAACAGAATTTGGTGCCTATCACATTCGCCAATCCATTGGCTTAGCTGCTGCTGGACTTGCTATGGGAGTCGTTGGCCTTATTCCAATATTAGGTTGGATAGTGAGTGTTTTAGGAACGTTATTGCTTATCTATATGTGGATTATGGGATTAGTAAATGCTATGAATGAGAATAAAAAGCCACTGCCATTTTTCGGTAAAAAATTTGAAGAATGGTTTAAAAGCATATAAAAACAATTGTGATAGCTCCCCGGTTTATACGCTTCGCAAATATTGTTTTGAACAAATAGGAAACAGTAGGTTTCCAAAAATGTTAAACAATAAAATTTGTGAATAATGAAAGTTTTAAAAATATTAGTTATCGTATTGTGCATTGCAGGCTGCAAAGATTCATATAATGAAGATGCTCCTGTTACTAAAGGAATTATTCCTCTTGTAACAAAAAAGAGTGTTTTAAAAAGTAAAAGTGAAAAGCAAACTGCTGATGAATCTAATACAGCGAGCCAATCTGATGCACATTTACAAAAATATAGTATTACCCATACCAATCAAAAAAAGTTTAAAGCTTGGAAGCATGGCGATGCAACTATTTTTTTGGTCACACAGCCGTATAAAAGAAATAATAAGCAAGAAATTAAAGTAGGGAAGGTACATGCAGATGGATCGTTCAATTTTAAGTTACCTGCCTCGGTAAATTTAGATAGGTCAATTTCTAAATATTTCAAATGTGAAGGAACTGCATCTACTGTTCAAACAGATTACAAAGTACCAGATACTGGGTTGATTTCTGCTTTTTTCAGTATAAGGAAAAACGAAAACGAAATAGGGTTGCTCAGTTTAGCAACCTCTAAGCAACAGGTATATAACAACTCGCCATTTGGTAAATACCATGGACATCCTGGGTATCGATTACAGCTTTGGTTTGCTGAAGCCGAGTCAGGTGCCTATGCGGTCTGTAAAAGAAACATTGAAGCAACCGATAATGCTGAAACAACCAAACAAATAGATGTTATTGATGTCTATGACCTATCCTTCAGCCAAGGATGGAATTATGTAAAAACTGAAATAAAAGAAAATCAATTAGTGGGCAACGTTCCTTATTATAAAGCAAAAAAATATACCGTACAACCGTCACTTTCAAGCGATGTAAGATGGGTGTTTAAAGAGCACTGAAACAGGTTTTGTTTTATTATTATAATGCTAATTAAAAAAAAACACCCCGAAAACTTTTTCCGGGGTGTTTCAACTAACTAACCAATTATGAAACGAAGCTTTTTACTTCTGAAATAATTCAGAAATTAGGCAAGCTCCAACCCAGTTCAGTTATCTTCAACTAGATCTGTTTGATTTCTGAAAACGAGTCCGTCTTCAAAACTGTCAATCAAAATTATACTGTCTGTTGTTACTTTTCCTGAAAGAATTTCTTTAGAAAGTTCATTTAAAACTTCCCTCTGAATCACTCTTTTTACAGGTCTTGCTCCAAACTGTGGATCAAATCCTTTTTCGGCTAAGTATGTAATGGCTTCTTCCGTAGCATCAATAGTAACATTCTGTTTTGCTAACATTTTAGAAACTCCTTTCAGTTGTAATCCAACAATCTCTTTGATGTCAGTTCGCGTTAATGGCGTAAACATAATAATATCATCAATTCGGTTTAAAAACTCAGGGCGAACCTGTTGTTTTAATAATCCTAATACTTCTACTTTAGCGCCTTCCATTGCTGTGTCTGGATCTTTTACAGCTTCAAACTTCTCCTGAATAATATGGCTTCCCATATTACTCGTCATAATGATTATCGTGTTTTTAAAATCTGCAACACGGCCTTTGTTGTCTGTTAATCTACCTTCATCCAATACTTGCAATAAAATATTGAATGTATCGGGATGTGCTTTTTCAATCTCATCAAGTAGTACTACAGAATATGGTTTACGTCTAACAGCTTCGGTTAATTGACCGCCTTCATCATATCCAACATATCCTGGAGGGGCTCCCACCAAACGACTTACACTGTGGCGTTCTTGGTATTCGCTCATATCGATACGTGTCATAGCATTTTCATCATCAAACAGGTATTCTGCCAATGCTTTTGCTAATTCAGTTTTACCAACGCCGGTTGTACCTAAAAATAAGAATGAACCAATTGGCTTTTTCTCATCTTGTAACCCAGCCCGGCTTCGTCTAATAGCATCACTAACGGCAACAATTGCTTCTTCTTGACCCACCACGCGTTTGTGTAGTTGGTCTTCTAGTTTCAACAATTTTTCACGTTCGCTTTGTAGCATTTTCGTAACAGGAATGCCTGTCCACTTAGCTACTACTTCGGCAATATCGTCGTTTGTTACTTCTTCTTTAATTAAAGAACTAGCGCTTTGGTTTTCAGCGAGCTCATTCTCTAATTTAGTTAAAGCTTCTTGAGCGTCTTTAATTTTTCCGTAGCGTAATTCTGCTACTTTTCCGAAATCACCTTCGCGCTCTGCTCGCTCGGCCTCTAGTTTTAAATCTTCAATTTCCTTTTTAAGGTTCTGAACATTGTCAACTACTTCTTTTTCACTTTGCCATTTAGCGTTAAGCTCGTTCCGTTCTTCTTTTAGATTAGCTAAATCTGCTCGAAGTGTCTTTAGTTTTGTTTCGTCTTTTTCACGCTTAATCGCTTCAATTTCAATTTCCAATTGCATGATTTTTCTATCCAGAACATCCAACTCCTCTGGTTTGGAATTGATCTCCATCCTAATTTTAGAAGCAGCTTCATCCATAAGGTCGATTGCCTTATCTGGTAAAAATCTATTGGTAATGTACCGTTCAGAAAGTTCTACGGCGGCTATAATAGCCTCGTCTTTAATTCGGACTTTATGGTGTGTTTCGTATTTTTCTTTAATCCCTCGAAGAATAGAAATAGCACTTTCAGTGTCTGGCTCATCTACAACCACTTTCTGGAAACGACGCTCCAAGGCTTTATCCTTTTCAAAATACTTTTGGTATTCATCTAAGGTTGTTGCTCCAATAGCACGAAGTTCACCACGGGCTAATGCTGGTTTTAGAATATTAGCGGCATCCATGGCTCCTTGTCCACCACCGGCTCCAACTAGTGTATGAATCTCGTCGATAAATAGAACAATGTCTCCATCACTAGTGGTTACTTCTTTAATAACAGCCTTTAGGCGCTCTTCAAACTCTCCTTTAAACTTTGCACCTGCAATTAAGGCACCCATATCTAGAGAGAAAATTTGTTTACTCTTAAGGTTTTCAGGGACATCACCATCTACAATACGGTGTGCTAACCCTTCCGCGATTGCCGTTTTACCAGTACCTGGTTCACCTACCAACATCGGGTTGTTTTTGGTTCGGCGTGATAAAATTTGAAGTATTCTTCTAATTTCTTCATCGCGACCAATTACGGGGTCTAGTTTTCCATCTTTTGCTAACTGGTTGAGGTTGCGAGCGTATTTGTTCAAAGAGTTATAAGTGTCTTCAGCACTTTGAGAAGTTACACGATCTCCTTTACGTAATTCTTCAACAGCGGCTTTTAGTCCTTTTTCGGTTACCCCTTGGTCTTTTAAGCTTTGAGCAATACCGCTTTTTGACTTTAAAATTGCTAATAGCAAATGCTCGATAGAAACATATTCATCGTTCATTTTCTTGGCTATGATACTGGCTTCGTTGACAGTTTTTCCTGCTTCACGAGAAAGCATAATATCTCCACCTTCTACTTTTGAAAAACTTTCCAGTTGTTTATTCAGAACTTGCTGAAGCAAAGTAAGGTTTACATTCAGTTTCTTTAAAATAAAAGGGGTTACGTTCTCATCTACTTCAAAAATTGCTTTGAGAATGTGTTCGTTTTCTATTTGTTGATGGCCAAACCCTTGCGCTATTTGCTGCGCTTGCTGTATGGCCTCTTGACTTTTTATTGTAAAATTATTAAAGTTCATTTTTATATATTGTTTTCTGAAGCTAACTGCTTCAAAGAGTTTTTTTAATTAAATTCAAATATCCTATTTCAAAATATGAGCCACTTTAAAATTAAGACAAAATGTCTGCTTAAAAGTAAGATTTAACAGACATTATGACTTGTTTATTTTTGTTTTCAACATGGTTTTCGGAAAACAAGTTGCTATATTGTATGCTTCATAAAAGCATTCAATATGACTTTTATTTTTATGTATATTCGCCGAAAAATATTTACAATTTTATAAAACTACTCTGTGAGTCTTACTTCCAGAAACAAAATAATAATTGAATGAAAATCAAACTACTGTTTATAATCAGTTTTTTAACTGTAATACGCATAAGTGCCCAGATACAAATTTCTAATTTTACCTATGATGAAGTTGAGAATAGTCATCCAAGCGATATAATTGAATATAACAACCTTCTTTTTTTTGAGGGAAGTAGTGATGGATACGGTCGTGAAATTTGGTTTAGTGATGGCACACCGGGTAATGTAAGTTTACTTAAAGACATAAACCCTGGTAATGAGTATGGCATTCCAAACCAACTAAGTTTAGCTCAAAACCATACTATATTAAATGACGAGTTGTATTTTATTGCAACAGAGGGAGCCTCTAATGGTGAAATTTGGAAAACCGATGGAACGGAGTCAGGAACTACTAAAGTTACAGATTTTATTGACGGTAGAACCGAAAAGCTCACCACAGTCGGGAACACTTTATTTTTTCTTGTTACCGTTGAAGAACGGGTAATGCAATTATGGAAAACTAATGGAACCACTTCAGGAACTACTTTAGTTAAAGATAACATACCTTTTTGGAATGATGTGACATATCAGGGAACTTGCAATGATACATTTATATTTACATTTCAAACCGAAGGTTCTAATTATCCTAGGGTATGGAGAAGTAATGGTACTGAAAATGGAACCTTTCCTATAACTGATGAAATAAATGGGAATGGTTCTAATGGAGGAAATATTAGCCCTTCACAATATATTGAATATAATAACAAATTATATTTTGTTAGTAGGTATTATCTACACGTAACAGACGGAACACTTGAAAATACAGAAATTGTAAGTGAGTTGGGACATGACGCACCAGATTATTTTTTAAACTTTGGTGACGTAATTGAAGCTAATAATAAGTTGTATTATGTATATTATTCTGTAGAGGATCTTCAATTATCAATATGGGAAGCTGACGGCACAGCGTCTGGCACACAAATGATTTATAACAATTTTGGAAGTCGTTATTTTTTTCCATCTAATTTTTACCTTAACAATAATGCTTTATTGTTTACAGCTTCTAATTCTGAAGGGGGTGGTACATCTATTATGTCATTAGATTTGTCTGATTATTCTACTTCTGAAGCTATAGAATTAGATTCTAACCCAGAGGAGCCGTTTATTTTTGCTCCTTCAAGAGACGCTTGTAATATATATAAAATCAATGAAAACAATTTATTTATACAAGCTCCTAAAAATAATTATTTTGAAAAGGTAAGTTGGCTATATTACGTGAATACTAACACTTTAAATCGCATTCCTTTATTAGATCGTGAATTATATCCTTTTATCTATGATGAACATATTTATTATGGTGATATGCTCCAGTTGTTTCGATATGATTTTAATCTAGGAATAAACTCACCTCAGAAACCATCCCTAGTTTCAATCTATCCAAACCCAACTTCACATTATATAAATTTCAAAACACCGTATCAAATTGAAAACTTATCAATATTCGATGTAAGCGGACGCTTAATTAAAGAAAATTATACATATATTAATAAGGAAATTGATATATCTGAATTAAGTACAGGAACGTATTTAATTCAAATGAAAATTGATGGGAAGTATGTTAGTAAGAAATTAATAAAAGAATAGAATCAACTTAGCAAGTTAGATTCATAACATGAATAAGGCTTGCTTTAAAATATAGAATATGGGATTTTTAGATATGTTCAAGAAAACAGAACGAGATATAGCAAAAGAAGAGATAGTTGAAACACCTTGGCATGTGCTTTCTACTATGGAACAGCTAGAAGAAATTATAGAAGAATCTAAAAATAAGCCTGTGGCTGTTTTTAAGCACAGCACTCGTTGTGGTATTAGCCGAATGGTGTTAAAACAGTTTGAGAAAAACTATGACCTTTCTGATGACCAACTGAAATTGTATTTCCTTGACTTATTACAAAACCGAGATATTTCAGGCGAAATTGCAAATCGTTTTAAAGTACAGCATGAAAGTCCGCAAATGATTGTTTTAAAGGATGGCGAAGTAGTTCATCATGATTCACACCAAGGGATTGATGCTGAACATTTAGAGCGTTTTATTTAATTGAAAATATGATATATATGCGTTCTACGTATTTTATACGTTTATCACTTATACTATTTAGCTTATCGTCGTGTAAAAACCTACCACAAGCAGAGAATGTTTCAGGAAGTGCACAGCAAACAAATGTTGAAAGTTACCAATTGCAAGGGATACTCTGGCAACAAAGCGCGGCAGAATATAAAGCTTTATGTTTCCAAGCATTTAATTCGGCTACCCTTCAACTTAAAGAAGAGATAGCTAATAAGTCAGCTTCTGGAAAACCTTTGGCGATTATTACAGATATTGACGAAACGGTTTTAGACAACAGTCCGTACCAAGCAACACAAGCTAAAGAAGGAAAGCCGTACAGCCGTGATTCTTGGGTAGCTTGGGGAAATCTTGAAGAGGCAACTTCTGTACCTGGTTCTTTAGATTTTTTAAACTACGCCAGTGCTAATGGTGTTGCTGTGTTTTACATTTCAGATCGTCATGATGTTCAGCAAGAAACGACTTTGAATAACCTAAAAAAACTGGGCTTTCCCAATGCCGATGCCGATCATATTTTTTTGAAGGAAAAAGGAGTTGATAAAGAAACGCGCCGCCAAAAGGTGTACAAAAACTACGAAGTGGTTATGTATTTAGGTGATAATCTTTCTGACTTTTCAGCTATTTTTGATAATCAACCTACCAAAACGCGAAATACATTAGCTGATAGCATAAAACAGAAATTTGGAAATACATTTATTGTACTTCCAAACCCTATGTATGGTGCTTGGCAAACTGATGGTATTTATGAAGGAAACTATAATTGGTCACCTGCTCAAAAAGATTCTATTATTCGTGAGAAATTAATCGGGTATTAAGATTTTCTTTTTGTGAATTTTAAAAAAACAGTTGCTAATTAAAAGTTTCTTTTTAAAATTTCTTTTAACCTTTCCTTCATATCTTCCCCAGCGTCGAATACCATTTGTTCGTTAGTAGGAAAATGGACAAACCGGTTTTGAACCCATATCCAATCATTTTGAGATAATGCTTGCTTATCGCCACGATAGGAAGCAAATGTATTTTCAAAAACAAACTCTGAAGCAAGGGGATAGTTATTAAGGTTTCGGTTGTTCAGCAAATCTTTATAAATAACCTCACCTGCTACTTGCACTGCTTTTTCTTGGGTTGTTATGTTCACAATAGCCGTAACATTTTTATAGACATCCACCTTAATTTTGTTGCCTTCACGATCCAAAACATAATTACCATTTCGGTCTTTTTTATATTCCCACCCATCTTTAATACGTTGCGAACGGCGTTCTTCAGTTTCTGATATACGCTCTGGTGAAATGGCAATATTCCGTAAATTTAAATCGATGGCGTGGGTATATTCAATTCCGTTTTCAGGTTTGCTGTGAAACTCAGTCCAAAAATTGTTTAAACCATAGGTGTTAAAATCTAGCAGTTCTCTTTCTAATCGAAAAGGTATTACTTGGTTCGTACGATTGTTTAAGGATACCATTACAAAATCGGTTCCCAAAAATCGAGTGTCGTCCAATAATGTGTTTACATCTTTATAATTGGGCTGTAGGTCGTGAATATCACAAAGTAAATAATAGGAATCCCTATAGTCTTCAACCGTATTCCTGTTTTTTAAACGGACAGCTTCATTATAAAGATCTGCCACGTAGTTTTGCTTGGCGGTAATAATCTGGCTGCTGTAATCTTTAAATTTAAAATCGGCGTTTCTACCAAGGGTTTTACTATATAAAGGAAGTAGAGGCCGCACTAGAAACTGACGATCTTCCAGTTTTTTGTACAGGAGATAAATAGATCGAGATTTATTGCTCTCGTTGCTTTTCTTCAGAAAATTGATTCGTCTTGTATCTTCTGAAACAGCTTTTTTATAAGCTTCTTCTAAAAGAATAATATGCTCGTCGTTTTTTTCGACATATTTATCTTTCTGAAGTTTTTTAACAGCAAGGTCTATAGCGCGATCGTAATCGCCCTCAGCTATAAATTTTTGATTTCGCTTTACACTGCTACAAGATGAAAAAATAAGTAGCGCTACTATTGAAAATAAAAAAGCTCTCATAATTTTTTAATTTGGTTATGAGAGCTAAAATACAATTGTAATGCCAAACTTTAAAATGGGTCTGCCGGAAGTATTTTTCCGCTGCAATCTCCAAAGCCTATTCGCACTTTGTCATTTTCACAGAAACCTCTAAGAATTACTGTATCGTTATCGTTTATAAACTTACGTTCGGTACCATCATCCATTTTTAATGGATTTTGACCTTTCCAAGTTAATTCTAGCATTGATCCGTAGCTATCTTTTGTAGGGCCAGAAATGGTTCCGCTACCCATCATATCACCACTTCGCACATTACAGCCATTTACGGTATGGTGTGCCAATTGTTGCGACATAGACCAATACATATATTTAAAGTTACTATTGGCAACAACATTTTCTTTACCACCTTCTGGCTGAATAATGGCTTGTAAATTGATGTCAAAATTCTTTTTACCATCTTGCTTTAAGTAGGTGAGTGGTTCAGGCTCTTGATCTGGACCATCTGTACGGAAACCTTCTAAGGCATCTAATGTTACTATCCAAGGCGAAATGGTAGAGGCAAAACTCTTTCCTAAGAATGGGCCTAGCGGCACATATTCCCAAGCTTGAATATCACGAGCACTCCAATCGTTAAACATAACAAGACCGAAAATATATTCTTCGGCATCTTCAACCGAAATTCGTTTTCCTAAGTCGTTTGCTGCTGTAGTGATAAAAGCCATTTCTAGCTCAAAATCTACCAATTTTGAAGGTCCAAACCCAGGAATACCATCATCACCAGGCTTCTGTTGGCCAATTGGTCTTTTAACGGGAGTACCAGAAGGAATTATAGACGAGCTTCTTCCGTGGTAACCAATAGGGATGCGAAGCCAGTTAGGCATTAAAGCATTTTCTGGTCCACGAAATAAAGTACCTACATTGGTAGCGTGTTCCTTGCTCGCATAAAAGTCGGTATAATCACCTACATCAACAGGTAATTGCATTTCTACTTCATCCATGCTGAATAATATCTTTTCACGGTGTTCCTCGTTATCACGAAGTTCGGTGCGGCTTCCTTCTCTAAATATTTCAGAGATACGGTTTCGAACCAAGCGCCAAGTCTTTCGACCGTCGGCTATAAAGTCGTTTAAGCTGTCTTGTAGAAAAATATCATCGGTAAGGTCTATTCCTTCAAAATAGCCAAGTTGATGTAAAGCGCCTAGGTCTATTGCGGTATCGCCTATTCGGGTACCAATAGTAATAACATCGTCGCGGGTTAAAAATACCCCAAAAGGGATGTTTTGGATAGGGAAGTCGCTGTTTTTCGGTACTTCCAGCCAAGATGTATAAGTTGGATCGTTAGCTTGTAAAGGCATATTCGTTTTTTTGTAGTTTGTAAAAATTGTAATCAAATATATAATTTCTGAAGGACTAACCACAACCATTTTGTATTTTTGCTTTCTCGATTGGGTTTTTTATAATTTCCTTAACGGAAACACCACAAAATCAATCGATACCCTTAGTTGAATTAGTATAAAAATCATGACACCTATTGTAACTGAATAGGTTTTTTACTGAAATAGATATGACAAGAGACACCGAAATATTTGACTTAATAGAAGCCGAAAAAAAACGGCAATTAAATGGATTGGAACTAATCGCTTCTGAAAACTTCGTGAGCGACCAAGTATTAGAAGCAGCAGGTTCCATATTAACCAATAAATATGCCGAAGGATATCCGGGAAAACGCTATTATGGCGGTTGTGAAGTAGTAGATAAAGTAGAGCAATTGGCTATAGATCGCGCAAAAACATTGTTTAATGCCGAATATGTAAACGTTCAACCGCATAGTGGATCGCAAGCCAATACAGCGGTTTTCGCCACATGTATGAAACCGGGTGACACCTTTTTAGGTTTTGACCTTTCTCACGGTGGGCACTTAACACACGGAAGCCCAGTGAATTTTTCGGGTAAATTATACAATCCTGTTTTTTATGGAGTAGATGAAGAAACGGGATTAATTGATTATGATGAGGTTGAAAAAATGGCTATAGCTGAAAAACCAAAAATGATTATTGCGGGTGCTTCCGCTTATTCTCGTGAAATTGATTACAAACGTTTTCGTGAAATAGCAGATAAAGTGGATGCTATTTTAGTGGCCGATATGGCACACCCCGCTGGATTAATTGCGAAAGGAATTATAAGCGACCCTGTTCCACATTGTCATATTTGTACCACTACCACCCATAAAACGTTGCGCGGACCAAGAGGCGGGATGATATTGATGGGTAAAGATTTTGAAAATCCTTTTGGGCAAAAGCTGAAAAGTGGTAAACTTAAAAAAATGTCTACGCTATTAAATAGTGGGATTTTCCCTGGGAACCAAGGAGGTCCGTTAGAACATATTATTGCCGCAAAAGCTGTCGCCTTTGGTGAAGCATTGACCGATGAATTTTTACACTATATGGTTCAGGTGAAAAAGAATGCAGCCGTCATGGCACAAGCTTTTGTAGATAAAGGTTATAAAATAATTAGTAACGGAACCGATAACCATATGATGTTAATCGATCTTCGGAACAAAAACCTATCCGGAAAAGATGCTGAAGAAGCATTGACTAAAGCCGATATTACCGTAAATAAAAATATGGTGCCATTTGATGATAAATCGCCATTTGTAACAAGTGGTATTCGTATTGGAACTCCTGCGATCACTACCCGCGGTTTGGTAGAAGAAGATATGCATAAAGTGGTTGAATTGATAGATGAAGTAATTAACAACTTTGAAAACGAAGACACACTAAAAGAGGTTGCTAAAAAAGTAAATACGTTGATGGAAGGACGCCCTTTGTTTAAAATGTAGCGTTCACTTAAATCGAAACTATACATAAAACCTTCAAAGTATATATTTTGAAGGTTTTTATTTAAGTGTAGTAGAATACTTATACTTGTAAAAACTAAACATGTTATGAAAAGGATAGTGCTCCTATTGGTTTTGTTGTGTTCTTCTATAGTTTTTGTTCAATGTAATATTGACGATAACAATCCTGTAGATGAAGAAACTGTTGATCCTGAAATAGACTTTGATAATGCCATAGTTATTGATGTTGTTGACGATTATTTTAGCCAACACTTTGAAATTCGCGCATACCTAAGTGATAAAAATGGAACTATTGTCGCGGAAGAAAAACTGTCATCCTTTAATAAAACCATATTGACTACTGATTTTGAAAATAATGAGTATGATTTAACTTTATTGAGAGGCATCCCAGGTTCTAATGGAGAGTTGCAAACATTTCTAAATATTGAACCCACTATTTACACTTTAAAATTACGTCCTAAACTAAACCCTAATTTTGAGGCTGTTAATTTAGAAATAACCAATGCCGTACCTGAATTCTATGTAACTGGCATTACAGGAGATTATGCCGAAGTAGGTTATACTGGAGGTACCTTTCTTTTAAAAGGGCTGCTTGAAGAGACACCAGGTGACTTTTTTGCTTTAGGTAAAATGCCTGATGAAGAGTTTCCTAGATATTTTTGGAGAGAAGATGTCCCCGGAAACTCAACGATTGGAGTTAATATGTTGTCCTTACCGTTTGCCGAAAAATCTATAACAACACAGTTTCCAGATAATTATAGGTTAGATTTAACTATAACCGGCCATAGAGATGAAGATGAAAGTGATGATAAGTTTATTAAACATACATTATTAAAAACAACCTTTAGTGCAGGGACAACTTCAAATCAATTTTATATTCCTGAAAATATTTTCGATTATTATGAGCTCGGAACAAAGTTTAGAGCTAATTCTGCTTTCTATTTTTATGCAAAAAAATCTCCGCAAATTACAAATATTGTTACGTTACCAAATTTTGACGTTACAATAAATTCTTCAGGAATCAATAATTTTTCAATGATTTCAACGGGTAAATATGATTATTTTGAAGCGCTATATACACATGATATAACCGATTCAATTTTGGACTTGAGATACAGTGTTTTTGGCGAGTTTTCAGAAAACACATCATTTAAATTAAAAACTCTTTTTGATTCAATTTTTTCAAACACACCAACAATAGCTTCAGATAAATTAGAATTTCAAGATGTCACTATACGAGATTATGATGTAATTAACTCTTTTAGTGATATCTCTAAAACTTATATTGGTGGTTTGCCAGATTTTCCTAAGTTTTATACTTTTAAGGGAGTCATGAGGTATGAATAATGATATTTAATTGAAAAACAACAACCCAGCACTTTCTGTAACATACATCAAAAGATTCAAAATCACTTAATCAACCAAAACATCGGGATAGATCTTCCCGTTTAAACTAAAAATATGAAGTTGAATAATAATTTATTTTTATTAATAATCGTAATTTTAATTTTTGGTCAGTCCTGTAAAGAAGCTGAAACCAAAGAGGTTCCAAAAGAAACTGTTAGCGATGTTGAAAGGCTTCCGGGGCTTTGGAAACTGCAAGCTATGGAACAAAAAGACTCGTTAGGAAATTGGAGCGAGTGGCGTGGAGGCATGCAAGGGTATTTGTTATATGATGGCGATAAGAATATGGCCTTGCATTTACTTAAAAAAGATTATGAAAAAACCGATTTACGGTTTCCTAATTTTACTGATACCATTGCAGAAGCAGCCTTAAAACACTTAACAGGATCGTATATTTATATTGGGAATTATAAGATATTGAAAGGTAAAAATATTGTAGAACACAAACGGTTGTCGCATTCCAATCCTGGTGATTGGGGTAAAACTGTACAGCGTAGGTTTTCTTTTATAGGCGATACACTTATCGTTCAGCCAGTAGAAGATAAGAATGCAAGCTTACGTTTAAAGTGGTTGAAAAAGTAATTTTTGAAGAAAAAGTGTAACCCTTTGATTTTTATTTTTTTGCAATTAATTGAAATATAATTTGTTAAAATGTCTATTTATAACTTTTATAACAGTACATTCGCACTTTATTAATTAATTATATTTATTACAATGCAAAGAGGCACAGTAAAATTCTTCAACGAATCTAAAGGATTTGGATTTATTACAGAAGAAGGAACAAACAAAGAACATTTCGTACACGCAACAGGTCTAATCGACGAAATCCGTGAAGAAGACGAAGTAGAATTTGACTTAAAAGAAGGAAAAAAAGGATTGAACGCAGTAAACGTAAGAGTACTATAAATAAGTTCATTTTTTAGAAAACAGAAAGCCGCTCCATTTGGAGCGGCTTTTTTTATGTAATTGGTTTTATATATTTGTTGATTATAATCTTGAAAAAGTATAAGTAATGGGATTAGACTCAGTTGAACTATTAATGTCTTTTGAAAATAAATTTGGTGTTTCGATTCCTGATGCTGAGGCTGAAAATATTTTTACAGTTCAACAAATGGTTGATTCAATTTTCGAGAAAATAAAGTTTAAACCGAATTATAAGTGCTTATCTCAAATAGTTTTTTATCGAATAAGGCGAGCGTTTGAAGAGTTTGATAACAAGAAAAGAGATATTACTCCGAATACAAAAATGTCAGATTTACTAAGTGCTACAGATTTAGAATCTGATTGGAGAAGATTAGAAATGAAAATAGGGCTTAAAATACCTAGATTAGTTGACTTGGACTTGAATAAATCTCTTAATAAAGAAGTGAAGTTTTTAGGGTTTAAAATGTATGATCGTACTGAACCAGTTGCTGAAAATACTTTGAGAAAATTTACTGATTGGATAATTTCAATGAACTCCAACGAGTTAATTTCTATCGAAGATATTTCAAGTAAATATGAAATTGAGCGAATTATTTGTGAATTAATTGAATATAAGATTGGAGTACCATTAAGTGAAATTGAAACACATCATTCTTTTACAAAAGACTTAGGAATAGATTGATTTATAAAAACTTCTTGATTAACCAATAATGTAAGTCTATTCTATTGCATTAAACTAGAAAACCTCTCAAATTTGAGAGGCTTTCTAGTTTTTAATAAATGTTTTATTTTTATTCTTCTTCTGGAAATAGAGTGCTTTCATAAGCACCAGCATCTGGAGCTTGCGTGTTTCGGCTGGTTCCATTTAAATCTATAGGGACCTGTTGTGCAGTAGCGGTGTTTCCAATACCATCCGCAGCAGAAGTTCCGGTTTCAATGTTGAAATTGTTCATTTCAGTATCTTGGAAAATGGGGTCTTCATTTAATACGGAGTTCGTGTATATAGCTGTGTTAGTAAAATCGTACAAAGGATTGTCATCAAAATCGCCACTAGGATCTTCAAAACGAATCAAACTGTTACTAAAATTAAAGGTAAACTGTGCGCCGTCATCTTTCAGTAAAGCAATTTCACGTCGCTCATTTCCGTAGATAATACAATTGTTGAAAGAAATATCAAGATCAAAAGGAGTGGTTCCAGTTTCGGTTTCAAAAAAGTTATCGATCAAAACGGTAGGAAAACTACGGAAACTATTGGTCCAATAGTTAGCAAACGTAGAATGGTTAAACTCATACGTTCCCCCAAGCGAAGCCGATAAAGAGGCTTGACCACTGTTGTTTATTACTACATTTTCTCCGTATACATTTCCAGTTCTAGCTAACAAGCCAGAATTAGCACTGTTGTAAATCTGTACATTTTCCAGTGTAAGAGTTCTGTCCCCATCATTGTCATCCATTAAAAGGCCTACAGTTCCATTTTTTATGGTTGTATATTTAAATTCGTTATCAGTACTTCCAGAAGTCATCCAAATAGCACCCCATTGTCCGGGAACATCGGCAAAAGCAGGTTCCAGACGGTCGCCTTCAAAAATAATTTCGTTTTCTAATAATTCAGGGTCATTACTTTGTTCGCCATTTGCTTTTATAGAGCCTGTATTGGCAACTAAAATTCCGCTACTAGCGTGAAAATGCACTCGTGCCCCAGCTTCAATATTCAGTGTTTTTTGTGGAGGTACGGCTGCATAGCCATAGATTACATAAGGTTTTTCGTTGGTAAAAGTGAGTTCGTTATCATCTAAAAAGAAACCTTCAATCAAAATATCATTTCCTTCGCCATCGGTTCCTAAGTTTAAAGTTTCAGAAGTGCCATCACCAAAACGTTCAGGAAATAAGAATACGGCATCTTGAATTAAGGTAACTAACTCCACATTTTGCTGATTTCCGCCAGTGTCAAATTGTAATTGATCGGTATATAAAAAGTTAGTTTCTTCTGTTGGGAGCGTATTGATATCGGCTGTAGTTTCTATAAAAATAAAAATACTGTCCTTGGCCAACACTTGAATATCCTGAAACGATTTTCCAGGGATTCCATCTACGTTTAAACGGTAGCTAGAAGTTTCGCCATTTTCTAGATTAATGGAGGGAATATTAATATCCTCATCGCTTCGATTATATACTTTTAGGTTATAAGTACTAGAGCCTATGTTGCTAAAAATGGTGTCTAAATATACGGTATCCCTTGAAAATTCAAGGTTTCCAGTACTAGGGACACTCTCAAAATCATTTCGGCAAGAACTCCATAAAACGAGGCAAGCAAGTATTGCCAATCCATAAACATACTTCATTAACGATAATTTTCAGTAAAAATATAACTTTTTGTGGACGATATTATTGTTTAGCAAGGAAAGTTGGTTAATGAATTGTCTTTTTTGATTATAGTTTAGATATAAAAAGTCCAGATTTTAAAATCTAACAGCGAAGCGGTCTCATATCTACTTATATCTATCTATTTCCCTTCATATTTATCCATATACCGATTCCAAAGCTCGGTTTGGTGGGTTTCTAAGGAAATATCTCTACCATCTATAAATGCATGTGTCAAAATATTGGTTCGCATATCTAAAGCATCCCCTTCTGAAATAAATAGGGTAGCACTTTTTCCTTTTTCCAACGTTCCGTAGGAATCATCAATCCCTAATATTTTAGCGGTATTGCCTGTAATTAGCTGAAGCGCTTTTTCTTTGTCCATTCCTTGACTAACTAAATGACCAGCGTAAAATGCTAAGTTACGGGTATTCATACGCTCCATTTGTCCGTTGGCTTGTAGTGCAACTGTAACACCAGCATCGGCCAAAAGCTTGGGCAGTTTATAAGGCATGTCGTAATCGTCATCTTCGCGTTCTGGGGTGGTATGAACACGTCTTACCAATACTGAAATATCATTTTTCTTTAAAAAATTAGTGATTTTATGGGCTTCGTATCCTCCAACAATTACTACTTTTTGAACCCCGTGCTCTTTAGCAGTTGTAACAGCATCGATCATTTCTTTTTCACCATCTGCGTGGATAAACAACGTTTTTGAACCATCAAATAAGCCTTTCATTGCTTTAAAGGCTTCATTTTTAGGTTGATCTTTGGAGTTCTTATAAGCTTTGCCATTTACTAAGAAAGCACGCACTTCATCAGTATCTTTTGAATAATCTTTGTTTGGCTTATACCCTCGAGGTTCGCCTAACCACCAGCGACCACGACGGAAGCTATTTGGCCAATTCATATGGATGCCATCATCAACTTTTACGGTAGCATCTTCCCAATTCCAAGCATCTAATTGTACGATAGATGACGTCCCTGAAATACGTCCACCTTGCGGTGTGACTTGAGCTAAAAGAACACCATTAGGTCGCATGCTTTCTACTACTTTACTCTCTGCGTTGTAAGCTATCAAGCTGCGAATATTCGGGATCATTTCACCAATTTCATCATCATCAATTGTAGGACGTACGGCATCAATCTCTCCCAGTCCTAAGGTGGAAACGGGAGCGATTATTCCTGGATATACATGCTTTCCTGAAGCATCAATCACTTTCCCTTTTGAAGCCACATTGGTGCCTATGGCGGTTATTTTACCGTTTTCGAAAACAATTGTGCTGTTGTCTATTATTGAACCATTACCAATATGGGCGGTTGCTCCTGTAATGGTGATAGCTTGTGTTTGTTTTGGTGCCGGTGTTTGTTGTGCAAAGCCAACCGAAGTGGCAAATACAACAACAAGAGTGGCTATTTTATGTAATACGTTCATGGTTGCTTAGTTTATTGTTTCACAATGAAATTCGCGTATGTCTTTTCCTTTTGGTGGTTTGGTTTTTCCTCCGTTCTGTTTTTCAGCGAGCATCATCTTTACCAACTTATTGCGTTCTTTTTTAATAGCATTTCTTTTTTCTTTGTCTTTCTCAAGGTCGAAATAAGTAGTGCCTTCAATCATTGTTTTTTCTGCTTTCGCATAAACAGATAATGGGTTATCGCTCCAAAGCACCAAATCGGCATCTTTTCCTTCTTTAATACTGCCAGTGCGATTGTCTAGATGAAGTAATTTTGCAGGATTTATGGTAACCATATTCCAAGCTTCTTCTTCACTCATACCGCCATATTTTACACTTTTTGCTGCTTCTTGATTTAGACGACGGCTCATTTCTCCATCGTCACTATTAATCGCAACGGTTACTCCTTGGCTGTTCATTATCGCAGCGTTGTAGGGGATGGCATCGTTTACTTCGTATTTGTAGGCCCACCAATCGCTAAATGTAGAACCACCAGCACCGTGTTCTTTCATTTTATCGGCTACTTTGTATCCTTCAAGAATGTGTGTAAAAGTATTAATCTTGAAATCGAATTTATCGGCAACTTTCATCAACATATTAATTTCACTTTGTACATAGGAATGACAGCTAATGAAACGTTCGCCGTTTAAAATTTCAGCTAATACTTCTAGTTCTTCATCGTACCGAACAGCTTGTCCGCTTTTCTTTTTTGCATCATATTCTTTAGCACGGTTGAAGTAATTAACGTACACCTGCTCAACACCCATTCTTGTTTGAGGAAAGCGGTTAAAGCTTTGCCAGTTAGATTGTTTTACGTTTTCTCCCAAAGCGAATTTTATAAACTTTGGAGAATTATCGTAAATAAGCCCATCTGCATCTTCACCCCATTTTAATTTAATGATTGCCGAACGCCCACCAATAGGATTGGCAGAACCGTGTAGAATTTGAATGGATGTAACACCTCCGGCAAGGTCTCTGTAAATGCCAATATCTTCGGGGTCTACTACATCTTCAATAGTTACTTCGGCAGACGAGTTTTGACCAGCCTCGTTAATTGCCAACGCTGCAAGATGTGAGTGTTCATCTATAATTCCGGCAGTTAAATGTTTACCGGTTGCATCGATAGTTTTAGCTCCACCAGATCTTAAATTGGAGCCTATTTCAACAATTTTTCCATTCTTCACCAATACATCTGTGTTTTTCAGGACACCTGCATCTTCACTAGTCCATACCGTTGCATTTTTAAATAATACATTTTCCTGTTTTGGTTTGGTTGTATATCCATACCCAATATTAGGGTAGGTAAGGGGTACAATTTCTGGCTTTTCGCCTTTATCTTTTTTTTCTGAATCTTCTTCAGAAGAGCTGTCTTTTTGCCTTTCTGCAGTAAAACCTGATTCACTGCCATCTGGGGCAACTAATTTTCCAGAAAAATTATCACCTTCTTTGGGTACAATTCCTGTAGTTCTAAAAATCTCATTGGTTTTTTCATCAGTAAAAGAAAGTGTTACCCAATTTTCAGAATATTCCATTTTTGAAGGATATTCTACTTCGCCAGCCTTTACTTTAGCCTTAGGCTTTAATGCATCACCAGTAATGACAACATCGTACGTTTTTCCGCCAGAAGTGATTTTATAATTACCACGAATGTCTTTTTGGTCTTTGGTGTTGATTACATTCTTTGTGCCTTGAACCCAATTTTCATACAAAGTTGTTTCGTCATCGAAAATTTCACCCGAAGTAATTAAAAAGTTTGCATATCGTCCAGGTTTCAGTGAACCTATTTGGTCACTTTTACCCAATAAGTGGGCAGGAACCGTGGTTAAAGCAGCCAACGCTTTTGTTTTGTCGAACCCATATTCAAAGGCTTTTTTCAGTTTATTGGTAAATTCTTTCGGCTTCTCCAATTCGTAGGTTGTCAATGCGAATTCCACCCCATTTTCAGATAATACCTTTGGATTCATAGGTGCTTGGTTCCAATCACGCATATCAGCCAACGAAATATACTTAGTGGAGTATGGGTTGCTTACATCATACGCTTCAGGAAAGTTGATGGGAATAATAAATTTTGACTGAGTTGCTTTTGTTTGGTCAATCATTTCATATTCATCGCCTCCACCAATTATAATGTAATTTGTGTTAAATTCATCTCCTATTTTATCAGCGCGTAGATTGTTGCTTTTACTACCTGCTTCAAAAAAGGCAATTTTACCTTTGTTTTCAAGCAACGCTTCTAAAGAGCGATCTTTGGTGTCAATATTTCCTTTTTCATACCAATCTGCATCGTGATACATCTGGCGTAGTAATGCCATGGCTCCCATTAAAGAAGTTGGGTAACTTTGACGGCTTGCAACACTTTTTTCAAAAGAAAAATATTGACCTAACGCATCGTCTAACACTCGTTTGGCAGCACCTTCATCGTCATTTAAGGCTACTAAAACTCCCGAACCGCGAGCAATACCATCCATTTGTAAAGTGTTCACTGTACCGAATCCCATTTTACGAAGCTCTTTGGCCAACTTTTTATCGTATTTAAAGTCGTCGATAGCGTGTTGACCTGGCTTAATATGGTCGTTCCAATAATAACCATCTCGAGAAGGTTTGTATTGCGCCGAACGACCATTTCGCTCTGCTTTTTTAGGCTTTTTTACCCCAAAATTAGTGTACGAATCTATAAAAGAAGGGTAGATGTATTTTCCTTTTAAGTCGATAACCACAGAATTTTCAGGGATATCGACTGATTTTCCCGAAGCGACTACTTTTCCGTTTTGAATAAGGAGGGTTCCGTTTTTAATTTTTTCTGAAGGAGTTACAAATAGGGTTGCATTTGTAAAGGCTGTGTAGTTGTTGTTTTGTTCTTTTACACCATCATTTTTTGGAAAATAATCCTGAGCAAAAATGAGAGAAGAAAAAAAGAAGCAAAAGAGGAGGAACGTAATTTTTCTCATTAATATACGAGTTTTTAATTTTTAGATTCCTAAAGATATAAGTAGTCATTACATTTTGATAGGTGCAAACCTAATTTTAACAAAGTGTTAAGAGTTTTAAAATGGCTTGTCTTCAAAGTAATTAACAACCAAAGCAACCATATAGTTGTAGCTCATAATTCCTTTTGATTGGTTATTAGCTTTCAAAAAGTAATTGTAAAAATGTTTTGAAAATACTTCGAATGGATTCTCGTAATTGGACCAAAAATCGCGCATTTCTTTGTAGCTGGCTAAAATTCCTGGGTTGATGGTTGTAAGCAAATCATTATAAGTATCCATATCCCGCCGGGCAATTTCATTAACACAGTAGCGAAGGGCAAAAATATATCCGGAATATTGTATAAACTCGTCATCACTGTTTAAAGTGGCCAAGGTGGCAATAAAGTTAGCTTCGTTTTCAGCCGCATATCCAATTTGATGGGCTTGTTCGTGGCAGCTCACTACGGGAAATTTATAGGTTTTAATTAAGTTGTTTACCTGTGCTTCACCTGAAAATGGGTTTAAATAACCACTATATCCCATATAGGTTAATCCTAAACTCCAACCGCTTTTTTTAATACTTTTTGGGGAATATTTTAACTTCGGAAACTTGGCTTCCAAATTCTTATAGCCATTATCTGAAATATCAAAAACTTCTTGTTGTGTAAACGGTAAATCAATTTTCACACTGTCTGCATAGCCTAATTGACGATGCATTTTGTTCGATTTTGCAATTAAGCGTTGGGTTGTTTCAACAAGTTCTTCCGTAGTATAATCAGCTTCAATACCGATGGACTTATGAAGTGGCAAGCGGTAATAATTAAAGCCCCAAAGTATATGGAACATAAAATACACCACCGAAATAGCTGCGGTAATATCTAGAAAGAAACCAAGGGGCTGTTTCCAAATTCTTTTAAAATTTAGAAAAAGCCAACGTAACGCTACAATTGAAATTAATACATAAAACATATCACCAACCGAAAAAGGAACCCAACCAAATAAATAGCGAGAGGCTTTAGAAATAATAGGGTAGATGCCTAAACTGTAATATTTTTCTACAAATTCAGGGAAATATTTCAACAATTGCAGTGCAAAAATTTGAACCAATAGTAAGAGGGTTAAAATAAGTTGCGTTCGTTTTTTTTGCATAGCGTAAACTTACAAAGTAAATTGATTACCGCATAATTTTTAATGCGACTCTAAAACCTTAATTTTGTGCTTTTAATACAGAAATTACTATGAACGAAGAAATAAGAAACTTAGAACCAAAAGAACTTTGGAACAAATTTGCCGATTTAAACGCCGTACCGCGACCTTCAAAAAAAGAGGAACGTGTTATCGCTTTTATGAAAGATTTCGGTAAAAAATTGAATCTAGAAACCATTGAGGATGAAGTAGGGAATGTAATTATTCGCAAGCCTGCAACTGAAGGAATGGAAGACAGAAAACCAATCGTAATGCAATCGCATTTAGATATGGTGCATCAGAAAAATAACGATACCGATTTCGATTTTGATACTCAGGGGATCGATATGTATGTAGATGAAGATTGGGTTCGTGCTAAGGGAACAACTTTAGGAGCCGATAACGGATTGGGAGTTGCCACGATTATGGCAATTCTTGAAAGTGATACCATTGCGCATCCAGAGTTAGAAGCACTGTTTACTATCGACGAAGAAACGGGAATGACAGGTGCTAAAGGTTTAAAAGGTAGAATATTACAAGGTGATATCCTTTTAAATTTAGATACTGAAGAAGACGACGAAATAGGAGTAGGCTGTGCCGGTGGTGTAGATATTACAGCAACTAAAACGTATTCTGAAAAAGAAGCACCTTCCAATACTGAGATGGTTACTATTACTGTAAAGGGATTACGTGGGGGTCACAGTGGAATGGATATCATTAAAGGATTGGGGAATGCCAATAAATTAATGAATCGTGTTTTGTATGCCGCACAGAACTTTATTCATATAGCATCAGTTGCTGGGGGTAGTTTGCGTAATGCAATCCCTAGGGAAAGTGTTGCAGTTGTTGCTGTTGATTCAGATAAAATGAATGATTTTACTTCTGAAGTTGAAACGGTAACCAATAAAATAAAAGAAGAGTACAAAAACTTAGAACCGGAATTAAGCGTTACTACAGAAAAAAATTCTGAAGCATCTAAAAAAGTAATGGATACTGCTTCTCAAAAGGAGTTTATTCAAGCCATTTACGCAGCACATAATGGTGTGTATAGAATGAGTCCGGAGATTGAAGATCTAGTAGAAACATCGAATAACATTGCTAAAATTACTGTTAAGAGTGGAACTGTTGAAGTGTTGTGTTTAACACGCTCTTCGGTAGAATCTTCAAGAGATGATTTAGCCAATACCTTGCAAGCTGTTTTTGAAATGGCAGGTTTTACGGTTAATTTTTCTGGAGAATATCCAGGTTGGGCGCCAAATATGGAAAGTTCTATTGTGAAATTACTAGACTCTTTATATGAAGAAATGAACGGCGAACGAGCTGAAGTTGCTGCATGTCACGCCGGATTAGAATGTGGTATTTTAGGACAAAATTACCCTGAAATAGAAATGATTTCCTTTGGACCAACCATTCGCGGAGCACATTCACCCGATGAGCGAGCGAGTATTTCATCTGCACAGAAATACTGGAAATTTGTATTGGAAGCGTTGAAACGTATTCCGAAGAAATAAAAAATGTTTTTTACAACTTAAAAAGCCTCTTGAAAATTTTCAAGAGGCTTTTTTATGTGTTTTGGATTGCTGTTTATTCTACAACTTCCACGAGTTCTAATTCAAAAATCAAATCAGCGTTTCCTGGAATTAACGGCGGATAACCTCTTTGTCCATAACCTAAGTGAGATGGAATGAACACAGTGGCTTTATCACCTACGTTCAGTTGCATTAATCCTTCTCTAAAACCAGGAATTAATTTTGCTTCTGTGCTATATTGTGTTTCAACTGGTTTGTATTGTTGAGCTGCTTTACGAGCTTCATCTACAGTTTCAAATTGTTCAGAAATTTCTAATATGTTAGAATCGAATAAACGACCATCATCAAAATAACCTGCGTAGTTCATCAATACTTTGCTTCCTTCTTTTGGTTTTTCACCTTCACCTTTTGTATTGTAGTAAACTTTAATTCCTGAAGGTAATTCTTCTGCTTCTCCACGAAGTTTATCAAAGCCTAAAGCTTTTTCTTTAGCTACTTTAGCAATTCGCTCTTCTTTCTCCTTCTTTTCCTTCTCAATCTTCTCCATTTTTTCAGTGAATTGAGACACCTTCGTATTCCCTTTGTTTATGATATTCACTTCTTTCATAAAAATGGAATCCTTTGGTTTATCACCAGGCTTTATAGTTTCAACCATTCCGATTGAATCTACTACTTCTTGTCCTTTTACTATTTCACCAAAAACAGTATGACGGCCATCTAACCAAGGGGTTGGTTTTAAAGTGATAAAAAACTGACTTCCATTTGTAGCGGGGCCAGAGTTGGCCATAGATAAAATTCCTTTTTTATCATGTTTTAATGAATCTACAATTTCGTCAGGAAAACGGTAACCGGGATTTCCTTGGCCGGTTCCTTCTGGGTCTCCACCTTGAATCATAAAATCTTTGATTACACGGTGAAATGTTAATCCATTATAGAATTTTTTTCCTTTATAGATAGAATCAACCATTCCGTTAGTTCCTTCTGCCAAAGAGACAAAGTTGGCTACGGTTAATGGAGTTTCTTCATTGTATAATTCTGCAACAAAGGTTCCTTTATTAGTTACAAACTCTGCATAAACACCGTCTTTTAAATCTGGGTATTTGCTTTTGCATGCTACAAAAGTTAGGGATATTAATAAAAATAATAACGTGAATTTTTTCATGGTTACTTTTAATTTTCTTGGTTTTGTTTGATTGTTTTTAAGGTTACGGTACTTTTAACAGGAATATTAGTTCCTAGTTTACTCTCTATTCCGTAATATCCAAATGCTTTGTAAGAAGGAAATAAAAACGTCACCGTTTCGCCTTCTTGCATCAGTTTTATTCCATCACGGATTCCGGAAATTAAATCTTGGTTGGTTTGGTCTACTTTATAGCGTTGCAAGCCAACTTCTTCTTCAGTAAGGATTGTTTTCCCGTTTAACTCTTTAATGTTATAGGTAAAAGTAACATCGTCACCTAACTTAGGTTTATTTTCAACGATGCTATCTTTGGTGTTGTAATAATACCAAAAACCACTGTCTGAAGCAATGTAGTCTTTTGTAGTATCGGTATCAATTATTTTTTGGATGTATTCTTTTTCTTCATCATATAAAGCCTTATTACGTTGCGCAGATTCATGTATAAACGTGCCAGATGATTGATGTACTGGTCTTCTAGCTTCGGGGCTTTTACAAGAAAAAGCAAAGATGAAAAGAATAAATAAAGAGGCTATATTACGAAGCATCTGTAAGATCATTTTTATATTTAGGCAATATACTAATAAATTCACTAATTGTTTTAGATAAAGACAAGGTGCTTCTACCGCCAGCAGCATTGGTATGTCCACCACCATTATAGTGTTCGCGGGCTAATGTGTTTACTGAAAAATCACCTTTACTGCGCAATGACATTTTTATAATATTATCTTGCTTGTTTTCAATAAAGATAACAGCAAATTTAACTCCTTTTATGGACAGTGCGTAATTGACAAATCCTTCGGTATCGCCTTTTTTAAAATTGTGATTGTCCAATTCTTTTTGAGAAAGGGTAATATATGCCGTATTATAATCATGTAGAATATTGAGGTTATTTAAGGCTACTCCCAATAACTTCATACGGTCAGGGCTGTTTACGTCATAAATGTTTTGATGTATTTGAGAATTATTAGCACCCACTTCTATTAAATGCGCTATTACGCGATGCGTTTTTGCAGTAGTAGAGGGAAACCGGAATGAACCCGTATCGGTCATAATTCCTGTATATAATTGTGTAGAAACCTCTAAACAAAGAGCTCCTAGCTCATCCATAGCATCTATAAAATGATAAACCATTTCACAAGTAGAACTCATGGATACATCACTATAGGTTACAGTAGCGTAATCATCAGGTTCTTGGTGGTGATCTATCATTACAAACTTTGCATCACAGTCTTCGAGAAACTGTTCCATATTCCCGGTACGGTTTAAGGCATTAAAGTCTAGTGTAAAAATTAAACTGGCGTTGTTTATGGTTTCAATGCTTTTATCAGTGTCTTTATCGTGGATGATTATATCATCACAGCCTGGTAGCCATTTTAAAAAATCAGGAAAATCGTTTGGCATAATTATATCTGCTTTATGCCCTAATCTATTAAGAAAAAAAGATAAGCCTAAGCAAGAGCCAATTGCATCTCCATCTGGGTTTTTATGACCTACAACAACTATTTTTTGAGGAGAGGCAAGTAATTTTTTTACTCGTTCGGTAGTTTCGGTATTCATATCTTGCGAAGATACAATTTAATAACACGTAACTTTAATAGTTTTTTTATTTTTGAAATCGAAAAAACATCCACTATGAAAAATACACTTTTTTTGCTATCAATTTTGGTATTAGCAAGCTGTAAGGAAACCAAACAAGTAGTTTCTTCAGAAAAGAAGAATGAAAACGTCTCTTTTACTATGGTTTTTGCAAGTTGTAGCGATCAAGACCGCGAACAGCCTCTTTGGAAGCCTGTAATAAGTACTAATCCAGATGTCTTTATTTGGGGCGGTGATAACGTTTATTCCGATACAGATGATATGGAGAAAATGGCTTCAGATTATGATAAAGTATGGGCCAATAAAGAATATCAAACAATAGCAGAAAATACCGATATAATCGCTACTTGGGATGACCACGACTATGGAAAAAACGATGCGGGGAAAGAATGGCATAAAAAAAAAGAAGCACAACAGGTTTTTCTTGATTTTTTAAAACTCCCGAAAGATGACCCAAGAAGAAAACGAGAAGGTGTGTACCATTCACAAACATTTACTACAGACAGTGGAAGTGTAAAGGTTATTTTATTAGATACTCGCTATTTTAGAGGTCCTTTAAAAGTGAACCCAAACCCCGAAAATGAATATGAGCGTTACATACCTTGGCAAGAAGGTGAGGGAGGAAGTGTTTTGGGTGAAGAACAATGGAGATGGTTTGAAAATGAATTAAAAGATGATACAGCAAATTTTACCGTAATTGTAAGCAGTATTCAATTTTTAAGCGATCAGCATGGTTTTGAGAAATGGGCGAATCACCCTTCTGAAGTAAAGAAAATGTATAGTGTACTAAAAGGTGCTAAAGCAAATAATATTTTAATACTTAGTGGCGACCGTCATCATGCAGAAGTTTCAGTAAAAGAAGTTACTGGGTTGGAAGATCCTTTAGTAGATTTTACAAGTAGTGGGTTAACCCATACATGGCCGGGAACACCTATGGATAATAATCCATATCGAGTGGGCGAAGGAACCAAGCAATTAAATTTTGGTGTGTTGTATTTTGACTTTGCCAATGAGAAAGTTAGCTATCAAATACGAGGCGAAAATAATGTTTTATATGAAGAATTTGTGCAGCAATATTAAACTACTGTAAAGTTCTTGTTTTTGAAATGTATTTAGCTATTTTTGCACAAAATTTAAAAAAACATGAGAACAGATAGAACGTTTACTATGTTAAAGCCTGATAGTGTTGAAAAAGGAAACATTGGGGCTATTCTTGAAAAAATTACCGCTTCTGGTTTTAAAATCGTAGCGATGAAATTAACACAAATGACTACAGCAGATGCTGAGGAGTTTTATGCTATTCACAAAGAACGTCCGTTTTTTGGCGAATTAGTTGAATACATGACGCGTGGGCCTATCGTTTCTGCTGTGCTTGAAAAAGACAATGCTGTAGAAGATTTCCGCACGCTAATTGGAGCAACAAACCCAGAAGAAGCTGCTGAAGGAACTATCCGTAAATTATATGCTGCCTCTATTGGTGAGAATGCAGTACACGGAAGTGACAGCGACGAAAATGCCGAAATTGAAAGTCAATTCCACTTTGCAGGAAGAGAGATTTTTTAATTGGTAACTTTACTTAATTGCAAAAGCCGCTTTCTTAAGCGGCTTTTTATTTTTATATAAATTTAGTGGTTTCTATTGTTTAATAATTTTCTTTATGGCAATCGTTTGATTGTTTTTTAAAAGTTTTACGAAATACACTGCAGCTGAACTTTGTGGAATAGATAGGGTGTTGGTCTCTTTTAAATTATTAGTTTGAAAAACTTTCCTGCCGTTTATATCCATAATTTCTAATGTAATATTTTCATATTCGGGAGTCTTGAAGGTAAGTTTAAAATTATCTTCCATAATTGGATTAGGATAGATAGTAAACGAATTATGATTAAATTCTTCTACTCCTGCCACAGCATCATAAGGTGTTTTCAGTATGTACCCACCCAAGAGTGCATACCCTACATCTTCAGAAGCAAAATGTATGTCTGCAAATCCTTCATTAGCATGACAGTTAGCACTCGTGGTTTCTTCTTCAAGACTATATTCCCAACTATCGCCACCATCATTGGTTTTTTCAATCCACACATTACAACAATCACAAAGTGCAGCTGCCGAATTAATGGTAAAACCTTTATTATCATTTAAAAAATACATATCTGTAATTCCCAAATCTTGATTTTGAAAATATAAATCAGCCCAATCTGTATTATTTTGGGTTCTATAGCCAGCAAATCCACTATATGAAAAAGTATCAAAAATGTTACTTGAACCGGAAAGTAAATTCACATAATTTTCAGTAATAGCAATCGAAAATAGATCATCTGTAGTTGGTATTGAAAGCGGCTCCCAGTCATCACCACCGTTTTCGGTATAAAACAAAACCCCGTTGTCTCCTGCTATATAACCAATATTTTTGTCTTTAAAATGAATGCTGTTTAATTTTTCAGAAGTTAAAGAAGTATTTAAACTCCAATTATTCCCGCCATTTGTAGAATGTAAAACCACACCATTATTACCTACGGCCCAAATATTGTTAGAAGTGTTGACAGCAACAGAAATAATAGCTTCTGTAGTTCCTGAAGCGAGTTGGGACCAGTTTTCACCTGCGTTTATGGTTTTTAAAATGGTTCCGTTGTCTCCTACGGCATACCCATTATTTGCTCCATCAAATGCTAAATCGAGAAAAATTTCATCTATTCCGCTATCAAATTGCGACCAAGTTTCCCCGCCATCTTCTGTTTTATAAAAAATACCGCCATCGGTAATAACGTGTACTATATTTTCATCTGTTGGATAAAGAGCGCCATGATAATTTGATAACTCGATGGGTAGATAATTCCAGTTTTCTTGTGAAAAAGTTAAACAACTATAGAAAAGGATGAAAAAAAGTAATAATTTTTCCATAATTAGAATGATTTGTCAATAAAGTTACAAATTTTTTAACAAATGGATAATTACTAACGAAGAACCAACTTTTGTATCAATTCTTTCCCTAGTTCTTCATTAACTAGTTTTATTATTTTTTCTTTCCCATAACTTAATTCTTCTCGCAATACTGAAGAGCTTAATTGCACGTATAATACTTCACGTTCTAATTTTATAGCAGTGGTATAATTTGAAATAGCATTTCCCATAACATTGTGCCAAGCTTCTTTAACAGAAACTTTGTCCAAGCCATTTTGTAAACGGTTGGCTTCAATAAAGTCTTTTATTACATCGCCCAATGTGCTTTCTTCTTTATTTCTTCTTGCCAAAACAGGTTTTTTGTGGGTTATTCGCTAAAAATTAAAGGTACTGAACTTTTTATACTTATAGATGTTTCCGTCCTTGTTTAACACGTGCAATGTGCTGTCTTTTGCTAATAAAACAGTTTCTTTCCAAGTATCGAAAGGAGTTTTATAATATAGCTGCAAACTATCTTGCTCTATTTTAGGAATAAAGGTTTCGGCATCTTTGCTTACTTTAAATGTACCATCTAATTGTGGGTTCACTTTTTTTCGCATCCCTTCCGTGCCATTTACTTCAATAAAATCGATAGTGGTGCTTAAGTTGTATTCTTTTTTAGTTCCATCAGGAAATTCTACTGATTCAATTTCCCAATAACCAGGAAGGTTTTGTAGTTGCTCATCTGGTGATTGTTGTGAACACGCTACAATGAAAACGGTAGCTAAAATGAATAAGAATTTTTTCAACATGTTTTCTGAAATTTTATTACAACGCAAACATCTTATAGGTTTGGTGCACTTTTTTAATTACGGCTTCAGTTCGGTCTGCGTGAGTATCACTAATAAACAATTGACCGAAATTTTCATTGTCTACCAACTGTATTATGTGTTCCACCCGTTGTTCGTCTAATTTATCAAAAATATCATCCAATAATAAAATAGGATTTACATTGCTTTGCGCTTTTATAAAATCGAATTGCGCTAATTTCAAAGCAATTAAATACGATTTTTGCTGTCCTTGCGAGCCAAATTTTTTAATAGGATGGCCATCAATTTCAAAAACAAGGTCGTCTTTATGAATTCCGAAATTAGTGTATTGTGTAATTTTATCTTTGGTGATGTTTTCTTTCAATAAAGTTAATAGATCATTATCTTTTAACTGACTCTTGTAGTCCAATCCTACCGTTTCATTTCCGCTACTAATTGATTTGTATCGATTCAGGAAAATAGGGGTGAACTCTAATAAAAAAGAGGCTCGTTTTCCGTAGATAAGAGTTCCAAATTCATGAAGTTGTTCATTGTAAATGGAAAGGGTGTCTTGGTTAAAGGTGTTGTTAGCGGCAAAATATTTCAATAACGAGTTACGCTGCACTAATGTTTTGTTATACTTTAATAAGGTGTTTAGATATTGTGAATCTCCTTGCGAAATCACACCGTCCATAAATTTGCGTCTAGTGCTACTACCTTCTATAATAAGGTCGCGATCTGCTGGCGAAATGATAACCAACGGTAAAAACCCAATATGTTCACTAAATTTTTCATAAGCCTTCCCATTGCGTTTTATCATTTTCTTCTGGCCTTGTTTGGCACTCACGATTATTTTTTCTGGGCGGTCGTTTTTCTCATAATTTCCTTCAACTACAAAGAAATCGGCATCGTGTTTTATGTTTTGGCTGGTAATAGGGTTAAAATAGCTTTTTCCGAAGGAAAGATGATAAATTGCATCGAGTATATTTGTCTTTCCCACTCCATTATGACCTGTAAAACAGTTGATTTTTGGGTCCATTTGAAATGTGATGGCATCAAAATTTTTATAATTGAGTAAGGAAAGTGTGTCTAAAACCATAGATATGAACAAGTTGCGTATTTTTGTGTAACTTGAGTGTTCTTTAGCAAAATTCTGAAAAAATGAGCACAAAATATTATAAAATACTAAATAAATTCCCTTTTTAATTCCATTAAAAATTTTATTTTTGCCCATCATTAAACCAACACTATGGCAACGTACAAGAAACGAGGATACAAACCTAAGACCAAAGCTGAAAAGCAAGAGGCAATTGAAGAAGAAAGCACAACGGCAGAGGTATTTAGTACCTTAGACCAAGGAGCGTCAAGAACCGAAGCTTGGGTAGAGAAAAATCAAAACTATATTTTAGGAATAGTAGGTGCAATTGCAATTTGTGTGCTTGGTTACCTTGCGTATGAGCAATTTATCCAAAAACCGAAAGAGTCTGAAGCGATGAACGAAATGTTCCAAGCACAATCTTATTACGAGATGGCACTTACTGCAGAGTCTAAAGATTCTTTATATAGTTTAGCGTTAAACGGAGGGCAAGGTAAGTACGGTTTTATCGATATAATTGATAACTACGGAAGCACCGATGCTGGAAATCTAGCAAACTATTATGCTGGAATGGCTTATTTGAATACTCAAAAATATCAAGAAGCGATAGACCATTTAGATAACTTTAGTAGTGATGATGCCTTTTTAGGTCCTATTGCAAAAGGTGCAATTGGCGATGCTTTTGTTCAATTAGAGCAAAACGAAGAAGCGCTTAAATATTACGAAGAAGCTGCTAAAATACGTGATAATGAACTAACAGCGCCTCGCTTTCTTTTAAAAGCAGGTATTACAGCATTAAATATTGGTAATAAAGATGTTGCTTTAAAGCATTTTCAAAAAATTACTGAAGAATATCCTAATTCACAAGAAGCAAAAAAAGCTGATCTCTATGTAGGGCAAGCTGAATCAATGCAGTAGTATGGCAACAGTAAATAAAAATTTATCACATTACGATAAAGCAACAATCCCAAACGCGAAAAACTTTCGGTTTGGGATTGTTGTTTCAGAATGGAATGACAACATTACCGAAGGTCTTTTTCAAGGAGCTTTCGATGCTATTTTAGATTGTGGCGGGGTGAAGGAGAATATTGTTCGTTGGAACGTTCCTGGAAGTTTCGAATTAATTTATGGCTGTAAAAAAATGCAGCAAAGCTACGATATGCTCGATGCTGTAATTGCTATAGGTAGTGTAATACAAGGTGAAACAAAACACTTCGATTTTGTGTGTGATGGGGTAACCCAAGGTATAAAAGACCTTAATATACAAAGCGATATTCCAGTTATTTTCTGCGTACTTACCGATAATACCATGCAACAATCCATAGACCGTAGCGGTGGTAAGCACGGTAATAAAGGGAGTGAAGCTGCTATAGCCGCCATAAAAATGGCGCAGCTTAGAAAAGATGCTCGTTTTTAGATTTTTTATAAACCTCTTTTTATAGATACCGTTGAGTGCCAATCCTTCGGAACGGTTATTGTATTCACAAATAAAGCACTGCAAATCACTTCAAAAACTGCAGTATTTTAAGTACATTTGAAACACGAGGATTATGGGAATTATAAAGTCACGAAAGAATAAAAAATTTGATTACAGCCCGCGTTATTACAAGAACGATGGTGAAGGAAGTCCGTACAGCATTAAGCATAAATTTGATGAATACCGAAGCACTGTTGGCGGTAATTCGGGGTTAAAAAATAAATTTAAAACGGCTTGGGAAGACCTTCAGCAGTCTAAAAATCGTCGAGCTAACCGAACAATTATATTGATTGTTGCGATTTTTATTTTCATTTTCCTATATATCATCGATTTTGATTTGTCAATATTCTACCAAAACTAATGACCGACATCATTCAACTTTTACCGGATCACGTTGCCAATCAAATAGCAGCGGGAGAAGTGGTACAACGCCCAGCTTCTGTAGTTAAGGAATTGTTGGAGAATGCGATTGATGCTAAATCAACCTCAATAAAATTGGTGGTAAAAGATGCTGGTAAAACACTTATTCAGGTAATTGATGATGGAATCGGCATGAGCACTACCGATGCCCGGTTATCTTTTGAACGGCATGCAACTTCAAAAATAAAATCTGCAGACGACCTTTTTAATCTGCACACTAAAGGTTTCCGTGGGGAAGCTTTGGCTTCTATTGCAGCGATTGCTCACGTAGAATTGAAAACTAAGACTAAAGATTCTGAAATTGGCACTAAAATTACTATTGAAGGTAGTGAAGTGACCGAACAAGAACCTGAGGTGGTTGCTAAAGGCACGACTATTTCAGTTAAAAATCTATTTTACAACATTCCTGCACGCCGAAATTTCTTAAAAAGTAACAATGTAGAAACGCGTCATATTATTGATGAATTCCATCGTGTTGCTTTAGCACATCCGCAAGTAGAATTTAATATGTTGCACAACGGAAGTAATGTTTTTAATCTTCCGTCCAGTAATGAAAGACAACGCATTGTAAATATCTTCGGAAATAAAATGAACGAAAAACTCGTTCCCGTTTCCGAAGAAACAGAAATACTTAAAATAGAGGGTTTTGTAATAAAGCCCGAATACGCTAAAAAGAGTAGAGGCGAACAGTTTTTCTTTGTCAATAATCGTTTTATAAAAAGTTCATATTTACATCACGCTGTAAGTGCTGCTTTTGAAGGATTGTTGAAAGATGGAGCCTATGCTGGGTACTTTTTATTTTTAGAAGTAGATACCAAAAGCATTGATATAAACATTCATCCCACCAAAACTGAAATAAAATTTGACGATGAACACGCTATTTATGCAATGCTTCGAGCGACTATTAAACACAGTTTAGGGCAGTTTAGTATTGCACCAGTGCTTGATTTTGAAAAAGATACGGGGTTTGATACACCCTACGAGTACAGTAAAAAATCACCGGTAGCACCTACTATAGATGTGGATAGAAATTTTAATCCTTTTCAAGGCGAACGGAAACAAAAAAATATCACTTTTCCTTTTAAACGCGAGAAAAAATCATCAGCCTCTTGGGAATCTTTATATGCTGGTTTAAAAAGTGAAACGGCAGTTTTAGGTCAAGATGATAGCATCGAATTTGAAAGTGAAGAGGTCTCTGGAAGTCTTTTTGAAAATGACCAAGAGGAAAATCTACGTGTTACGTTTCAGCTTCAGAATAAATACATTATCAGCCCGATTAAAAGTGGCATGTTAGTAATTCATCAACATTTGGCACATCAACGTATTATATATGAAGAATTACTAAAAAATATCACCGTGCAAGAAGCGGTGAGTCAACAATTATTGTTTCCGTTGCAACTGAGTTTCTCAAACCCCGACTTGGTGTTTCTAGAAGATTTGAAAGAACAATTGGAGCATACAGGTTTTGTTTTTTCAGAAATAAAAGACGGAACCGTTGAAATTAGTGGTATTCCTGTTTCAATAACCGAAAGCCAAGTTGAAACTGTTTTAACACAGTTAGTAAAAGATATAAAAGAAGAAGTGCCAGATGCTGGCTTTAGCCAAAATGATTTATTGGCAAAAAGTATGGCAAAAAATATGGCAGTAAAAACGGGAACACCTTTAAAGCAAGAGGCGCAATTGCATTTGGTGCACCAATTGTTTGCTTGTAAAGAACCTAGCGTGTCGCCAAGTAATAGACCAGTATTGGTAACTTTGGACGCCAACGACTTTGATAAAAAATTTATGTAAATGGGAAGAATAACCGAAACCGTTAAGGTTTTAATCATTATAAACGCAATTTGTTTTGTAGGGACTTTAATCTCAGGCGATTTAGTATACAGGTTGTTTTCACTTTTTTATTTTGAAAACCCAAAATTTCAAATTTGGCAACCACTTACGCATATGTTTATGCACGGAGGTTTTATGCATATTCTTTTTAATATGTATGCGTTGTGGGCTTTTGGTTCGCCATTAGAAATGCGCTGGGGACAGAAAAAGTTTTTGTTTTTCTATTTTTCGGCAGGATTTGGAGCTGCATTAATTCATACATTAGTAAATTATTATCAAATACATAGTGGTTACGATGCGTTGATGGCAGCAGGAATGGATCAGTCACAAATCATGACTTTGTTAGAAACTGGACAGTATAATACAGGAATATTGGAAAGTGTTTCAAAGGAAACCATTCAAACATTGTACAATAACTTTAATACACCAGCCGTTGGTGCTTCAGGTGCAATTTATGGAATATTAGTAGCGTTTGGTTTGATGTTTCCTAATATAGAATTGATGCTTATATTTTTACCTGTTCCCATAAAAGCGAAGTATTTTATCCCTTTGATTATTGCAGGAGATGTGTTTTTCGGAATAACAGGCTCACCTTTCGGAATCGCTCATTGGGCGCATATTGGTGGGGCTATATTTGGGTTTATTATGGCTTATTATTGGAAAAAAAATAGTTTTAATTCACATCGCTGGAATTAACAATGGATACGAACAGCTTAAAATATCAATTTAAAACTTCAAGTATAATTATAAAATTGATTGCTATTAATGCAGTTATTTTTATAGGTGTGCGTTTATTGGCGTTTTTTATGGGTATGGGCCCTGGACAATTGGTGCAATGGTTTATATTACCCGAAAATTTTGGTAGCGTTTTATTACAACCTTGGTCACTGTTAACCTATTCGTTTTTACATTTTGGGTTTTTCCATATTCTGTTTAATATGCTTTGGCTCTATTGGTTTGGACGCTTTATATTAAACCTTTTCAGCGAAAAACGATTTTTAACCATCTATTTATTGGGAGCTCTTTTTGGTGGATTACTCTATGTAACAGCATATAGTGTTTTTCCTGCTTTAAAAGGTACTACTGCTGGGTTAATAGGTGCTTCAGGAGCCGTAACAGCCATAATGGTTTTTATCGCAACATATACACCTAATGCAGAGGTGATGGTCTTCAGGTTCCGTATTAAACTATGGCAAATAGCTTTGGTCTTGGTATTGTTAGATTTGGTGTTGTTGCCAAGTAGTGGTAATGCTGGTGGCCGATTGGCGCACATTGGTGGTGCTATATTTGGTTTTGTGTATGCGCAACAGCTTCAAAAAGGAAACGACATTGGAAAATGGTTCGAAAATATAATTGATTGGGTAGAAAACTTATTTACACCTCGAAAAAAGAAACCGTTTACTAAAGTACATCGAAATAAAAAAACTTCTAAAAAATCTACTTCTACTGAAAATAAAAATGACAATCAGAAAAAGATTGACGAAATTTTAGATAAAATAGGTAAAAGTGGCTACGATAGCTTAACAAAAGCTGAAAAAGATTTTTTGTTTAAAGCAGGTAAAGATAATTGAGTTTGAAAAAAGGAGGAATCATAACTAAATTGCTTTTTTGGGGTAATTCGCTAGTAGCGTTTTTTCTTTTATTGTCATTTGTATTACCCTATTTACCACCTTCAAAATTTCCAACACTTTCGTTATTGAGTTTATTGGTCTCGCCATTAATTGCATTAAACATTTTTTTTGCTATTTATTGGCTTATAAGGATGAAAAGAAAATTTCTAGTTTCGACTGTTATCTTAGTAATTGCTTATTTTTACTTCAATCCTTTTTTTGAAATCTCTACTGAAAAAGACGCTTCAGAATATAATAAAACGATTCGTATTCTTTCCTATAATGTACGGTTGTTTAATGCGTATGAAGATAATCCTGCTTCCGAAGAAGTATCTAAAACTTTTTTAGAAATTATAGAAGAAGAAAAACCTGATGTTATTTCGATACAAGAATATTATTTGCAAAACAAAATAGATTTTTCAGAATACCCATATCAGTTTATTAACTTTAAGAAGGAAAATAAGTTGGGACATGCCATTTTTTCAAAATATCCCATTGTAAATAAAGGAGCGTTTGATTTTTCTGATACATCTAACAACACAATTTTTGCAGATATTGTAAAAAATGAAGATACTTTAAGAGTGTACAATTTACACTTGCAATCAATGGGTATAAAACCTAGAGTAAGCTATTTGCAGGAAAATGATAAAACAAGATTGCGAAAACGCATAGCAGATGCTTTTGTAAAACAAGAAGGGCAAGTTGCCATGATAAAAGAACATAAAGAGAAGAGTCCCTACAAAACGCTAGTTATGGGTGATTTTAATAATACTTCTTTCTCATATGTGTACAAAAGTTTGACAGTCGATATGCAGGATGCCTTTTTAAAACGAGGCAATGGAATTGGCACAACCTTTAAATTTGATTTTTACCCCATGCGAATTGATTTTATAATGAATTCAAACGATTTTGAAGTGTTGAAATTCAATACAATGGAAAAATCGTTTTCAGATCATTTTCCTGTAAGCGCAACATTAGGTTGGGAGTGAAAACAGAATATTTAAAATTTTATAAAAAAAGTAGCATAAGGTTTTAGTAACCTTATTTTTCAATTATTTTTGCCTATGCAAAACAACGTCCTTATTTTAGATTTTGGTTCACAGTACACACAGCTAATAGCACGTCGTGTAAGAGAGTTGAATATTTACTGCGAAATCCACCCTTACCACAACATTCCAGAGAGTTTAGATGAGTTTAAAGCCGTAATCCTTTCGGGAAGTCCGTTTTCGGTTCGTGCCGAAGATGCACCACATCCAGATTTATCCCGTATAAAAGGTAAACTACCTATGTTGGCTGTTTGCTACGGCGCACAATATATCGCTCATTTTAATGGGGGTAGTGTGGAGCCTTCTAATATTAGAGAGTATGGAAGGGCCAAACTTTCAATGATAAAGGCTGATGCTTCTCTTTTTAAGGGTATTTTAGAAGGAACACAGGTTTGGATGAGTCATAGTGATACCATTGCTCATCTCCCTGAAAATGGAATTCGGTTAGCAAGCACACCAGATGTGCTTAATGCAGCCTACCATATTGAAGGCGAAAAAATTTATGCTATTCAGTTTCATCCAGAAGTGTATCACACAACAGATGGGAAACAACTGTTAGAAAATTTCTTAGTTCATATTGCCGGTGTTGAGCAAAGTTGGACGCCTGCAGCATTTGTAGATACTACTGTTGACGCCCTGAAAGAGCAATTAGGAAACGATAAGGTGGTATTAGGTTTAAGCGGTGGTGTAGATTCTACTGTAGCTGCTATTTTATTACATAAAGCGATAGGCAAAAACTTGTATTGTATTTTTGTGAATAACGGATTGCTTCGGAAAAATGAATTCAGTGATGTCTTGTCACAATATAAAGATATGGGCTTAAACGTTAAAGGAGTGGATGCTTCGGTACGTTTTTTGGAGGCTTTAAAAGATATAAGTGATCCCGAATTAAAAAGAAAAGCCATTGGCAACGCTTTTATTGAAGTTTTTGACGACGAAGCACATGAAGTACAAGATGTTAATTGGCTAGCGCAAGGAACTATTTATCCAGATGTTATAGAAAGCGTTTCGGTTAACGGTCCTTCGGTAACAATTAAATCGCACCATAATGTGGGAGGTTTGCCAGACTTTATGAAGTTGAAAGTGGTAGAACCCCTTCGTATGCTTTTTAAAGATGAAGTAAGACGTGTAGGAGCAGAAATGGGTATTGATAAGAAACTTTTAGGCAGACATCCATTTCCGGGGCCTGGATTAGCTATTAGAATTTTAGGAGATATTACTGCTGAAAAAGTTCGTATCTTACAGGAAGTTGATGCTATATTTATCAATGGACTTAGAAAATGGGATTTGTACGATAAAGTATGGCAAGCCGGTGCTATTTTACTTCCAGTGCAGAGTGTTGGCGTAATGGGAGACGAACGTACATACGAAAAAGTTGTAGCATTGCGAGCGGTAGAATCTACCGATGGTATGACAGCAGATTGGGTGAATTTACCGTATGAGTTTTTACAGGAAACTAGTAATCATATAATAAACCGGGTAAAAGGCGTTAATAGAGTAGTCTATGATATTAGTTCGAAGCCACCAGCTACGATTGAATGGGAATAAGATCCCCTGAAAACATTCTAAAAGGTTTTTAAAGCCTCGTAGCTAGATTCAATAAGCTAAGGATTATAAACTTAAAGGAACAAATACGAATACATATAACCTAACATAAGAATATTTTGAAGCATTTTATATACCTTTTTTTGATATGTACGCTTAATACAGGTTGTGGTATTGCAACTCAGCAGCAACAATATCGAAGTCATAAAGTAAAAAGTGGTGAAACAATTTACAGTATCTCCCAAGAATACGGAACTACAGAAAGTGCAATCTATAGGTTAAACCCTGATGCTAAAAATGGTATTGGTGCAAATACAATTATTATTCTACCCCGTTCTTCAAATGTTATTTCAAACTCCGGCGCAACAAGTGTCACTTTTAAGGAACATCGTGTAAAAAGAAAAGAAACGTTATTTAGTATTTCGCAAGAATACAATGTCTCTCAAGATGAAATAAAGAAATACAATAAAGAATTGTATTCACGACAGCTTAAAAAAGGAGAGAAAATACGTATTCCTATTACACCAAAGGGAAGTACTACTACAGTTTCTGAAACAACAGAAAATACAGATATTAGCACTCATACTGTTGAACCTAAAGAAACTATTTACGGAATTGCTAGAAAGTACAATACCACGATTGCCGAATTAAAGAAACTCAATCCAGGTCTAGATAAAAATATTACAATCGGTACTGCTTTAAATGTTCCAGATGTTTCTACAACAGAATCTGCCACGATTGATAATGAGAAATACGATTTATACGAGGTACAGCCTAAAGAGGGGTTTTACCGGTTAAAAGTAAAGTTAGGACTTTCAGAAGAAGATATTGTGGCTCTTAATCCATACGCTAAAGATGGATTAAAGGACGGAATGATTTTAAAAATTCCAAAAGAAAACTCTGTGGGTATTACTGAAAAAGCGACCCCAGTAAATCTTGAAAACTACATTGCTAACAAATCTGAGAAAAACATTGCTCTGTTATTGCCTTTTCAACTGCAAGAAGCAGACCCAGATTCCACAGAAGCTAATGAGGATTTAATAAAATCTAACTCAGTTTTACGTATTTCTCTTGATTTTTACAGCGGTGTATTAATGGCAGCCGAATTTGCGAAAGATAAAGGGATTTCTGTCAACCTTCAGGTTTTCGATACTGAACGAAACGCAGCTAAAGTAGGTGCCATTGTTTCGGGTGGTGATTTTGATAATATGGATGCCGTTATTGGGCCTCTATTAAGTAAAAATGTTGACAAAGCTGCAGCAACGTTACGCAGTGATAATGTGCCTGTTTTCTCTCCTTTGAGCAATAAGGAAATACGGATGTACCCTAATCTTTTCCAAACGTTACCTACAGATGATATGCTTCAAGCACGAATGATGGATTTTTTAGTTGAAAAATCAGCTGGAAAAAACCTAATCATTGTTAGCGATTCAAAGCACAACGCCGAAAAACAGAAAATAATTTCTCAAATTCCTACAGCAAAATCAGTTTCTCCACGTGAAGGCGGTTATTTATATCAGCGTGATATTGCTGCAAAAGTAGACACAAACCGTGAAAATTGGGTGGTATTAGCTTCGAGTGACCCGGTATTGGTTAGTAATGTGGTAGGACTTTTAAATGGTATGCCTAAAAATCATAAATTAAGGTTGTTAGCCCTTGATAAAAATAAGGCGTACGATTATCACGATGTCTCGAATATGCATTTAGCAAAGCTGAAATTTACATTTCCTTCAGTAAACAAGAATTATGACTTTAATGAAAAAGATCCTTTTCTAATCAGTTATAAAAATGAATACGGTGTATTGCCTAACCGATACGCAGTACGAGGTTTTGATATTATGTATGATATTTTATTACGCCTGGCTTCGGCAGACGATATGTATAAAGCCAGCGAAAATGATTTTGTAACAGAATACATTGAGAATAAATTTCAGTACACAAACAAACTTCTTTCTGGCTATCAAAATAATGCAGTATACATAGTAGAATATAATGATAAACTTCAATTTATAGAAGCAGAATGAGCACAGCTAAAGTAACATACCTTGGGGGTCTCCGTACTGAAAGCGAACATATAAAGTCAGGTAATAAATATATTACCGATGCCCCAACAGATAACCACGGTAAGGGTGAAGCTTTTTCGCCAACCGATACAGTAGCGACTGGTCTAGCCAACTGTATGCTAACGATGATGGGCATTAAGGCGAATGATCTACAAGTAGATTTAGAAGGAAGCACGGCAACTGTGACTAAAACAATGGCTAGCAACCCTCGACGTATTTCTAAGATTGAGGTGGTTTTTAATTTACCTGTTGTCTTAGAAGAGAAACATAAAAAACTATTAGAAAAAACAGCTAACACTTGTCCGGTACATTATAGTTTACATCCAGATATTGAAAAAGTGATAATCTTTAATTGGGGGTAATCAGTTTTTCATAATGGTTCAATAAAAGCAGGGTTTTTGCGTTTTAGTCTGTATGAAACTTTTTGTAACACTCTTATTGTTTACACTTTCCTTTTTTCCTTCAGAAGAAAATAAAGAAAAAATTCTTTGGACTGAAACCAGGCAACTCACTTGGGAAGACTTTAGGGGTACGCCAAAACCTGGGGCTGATTTTGTTGCCAGTACCAACAGTGGGATGTCCTTTTCATTTTCATATACCGAAAAAAATGGAAAACGGACAATGGAACACAGTATATCGTGTAACTTCTACCCAGAGCTGTCATGGTTTAAGCCCGGTAAGGTTTCTGAGTATATTTTAAAGCACGAACAAACTCATTTTGATATCTCAGAATTACATGCGCGGATTTTACGAAAACGAATAGCTGAAGCTGAGTTTTCAAAAAATGTAAAAGAAGAAATAGGGGCTTTATATCATACAACAGAACAAGAAAGGCAAGACCTGCAAAATCAATATGATTTGGAGACCGACCACTCCAAAAACAAAGAAGAAGAATACCGCTGGCGAGAAAAAATCACCAACCAATTAAAAAAGTATGAACGCTGGAAATAGCCCAGATCCTAAACATTTAGAAGAATTGGCAAACTACAAAATGCCCTTCGGAAAATACAAAAACCAGTACTTGGTTAATATTCCCGAACCTTATTATGTTTGGTTTAAACAAAAAGGTTTCCCACAAGGTAAATTAGGTAATCTAATGCAAGAAATGTATGAGATTAAATTAAATGGTTTAGAGGGGCTTTTAAGGAAATTGATTAAAAGGTAAAGTCTAACAGTTTAATAGTTATTGATTTGTGTCTTTACTTGCTGTATTCATATAAAATTAAGGTAAATACAACGCAACCATCCCGCTACTTCTCCATCTACTGTATAGTTAAATAATCAACGTGGGGATTACTTTAAAATACATTAAACCATTATTCTACTGGATGCCAGAGTTATATCTTGTTTTGGCAACTATTTTTTATTGGGCTTCAACCGCCACACTTCTAAATCCTATAGCTTTTGTTTTGTTAGTTCTTACAGTGTCACAACTAATTTTCAATAAAAAAGGAATGGGAATCTTTTTAAGTTGTGTGTTTATATTCTTGAATCTATATTTAATTTTAGCATTACTTTCTGATCTTTTTAAAATTTCAGTTTTCAGTATTTCTACTCAAAAAATGTTTTTCATAGGTGCTGGTTTTTTAACTCTCAATATTATAATGTCCATTGTATTATTGTTTAAACATATTAATCTAAACTCTGAGCGGACAAGAATACTTGGATGAAAACACGATTCCTCATCCTATTTGTCATTTGGATTTCTTTTTTAGAAGATAGTTTTTTGATAATTATATTTTAATTGTTGCCTTCCACAATATTTCGCTACCTTTGCATCCCGTATAATTAACTCAGTAACGCTTCAAAATGAGCACTACCAAATACATCTTCGTTACGGGCGGAGTATCATCATCTTTAGGAAAAGGAATAATCGCAGCTTCACTTGCCAAACTATTGCAAGCTAGAGGATACCGCGTTACTATTCAAAAATTGGATCCCTACATTAATGTAGATCCTGGAACATTAAATCCATACGAACATGGCGAATGCTATGTAACAGATGATGGCGCCGAAACCGATCTAGACCTTGGGCATTATGAACGTTTTTTAAATGTAAAAACGTCACAAGCCAATAATGTTACTACCGGTCGTATTTATCAAAGTGTTATTGAAAAAGAACGCCGTGGTGAATTTTTAGGAAAAACAGTACAGGTTGTTCCACATATTACCAATGAAATTAAAGAACGTGTTCAGCAATTAGGTTCTACAGGAGAGTACGATATCGTTATTACTGAAATTGGCGGTACCGTAGGTGATATAGAGTCATTGCCCTATATTGAAGCAGTTAGACAGTTACGTTGGGAACTTGGCGATGACAACGCTTTAGTTATTCACCTAACCTTGGTTCCTTATCTTTCTGCTGCAGGAGAGTTAAAGACAAAACCTACACAGCACTCTGTAAAAACATTAATGGAAAGCGGTATAAAAGCTGATATTTTGGTTTGTCGTACAGAACATGATTTATCAGATGATCTTAGAAGAAAATTGGCACTGTTTTGTAACGTAAAGCGCGAAGCGGTAATTCAGTCAATAGATGCTTCTACTATTTACGATGTTCCCAATATGATGTTAGAAGAAGGGCTGGATACGGTTACGCTTCAAAAACTCGGTATGGAAAGTACCGAAAAACCAGACCTTACCCGTTGGAATCAGTTTTTAGAACGACATAAAAACCCGAAAGGAAAAGTAAGTATTGGCTTGATAGGGAAATATGTAGAACTTCAAGATAGTTATAAGTCGATTTTAGAGTCGTTCATACATGCAGGTGCAGAAAACGAGGTGAGTGTGGATGTAAAGTATATTCATTCAGAATACATCAACAAAAATAATATAGAAGCAAAACTCAAAGACTTGGATGCTGTTTTAGTTGCTCCTGGTTTTGGAGAACGTGGTATTGAAGGTAAAGTTGAAGCAGTTCGGTATGCAAGAGAAACTAACTTACCTTTTTTAGGTATTTGTTTAGGAATGCAAATGGCCGTGATAGAATATAGTCGAAATGTTTTGGGTATTAAAGATGCCAATTCTACTGAAATGAATCCACAAACGCCTAACCCTGTTATTAATTTAATGGAAGACCAAAAAAGCATTACCGATATGGGAGGCACCATGCGATTGGGCTCTTGGAAGTGTGAGGTAAAGGCTGATAGTATTATTGGTAGGGTTTATAATGAAAGCACTATAGAAGAGCGCCACCGCCATCGGTATGAATACAATAATAAATATAAAGAACAATTAGAAGCAGCCGGGATGGTAGCAACTGGAGTAAATCCAGACACACAATTAGTTGAAGTGGTAGAAGTGCCAGAGCACCCTTGGTTTGTAGGCGTTCAATACCACCCAGAGTATAAGAGTACTGTGGCTAGTCCTCATCCGTTGTTTGTCGCTTTTGTTAAGGCAGCGCATGAACACGCCGAAAAAAACTAAACCGACAATTTGGCGTAGTAAGATGTTGGGGCGGGATATTTGCTTTATGCTTTTAAATTATTAAGAAGAATTTTTCTGAAAAAGTAATATTTCAGAAACACATAACTATAAAACGGTTCGTAAAACGGACATTTTTGAAACAATTGAGCGTACATGGAAAAAAAGAATTTTGACGTTAATTCCCTAATAGGGTTTGTGTTAATTGGAGGTATATTAGTCTGGATGCTTTATATGCAGGAGCCTTCTGAGGATGAAGTTCAGGCTGAAAAAGCAAGAACTGAGGCTGCTGCTAAAGAGGAATCTGAAACTCAAAAAGAAACTGATACTACTCTTCAAGAAGCTACTCAAGAGATGTCTGTTGCAAATGCGCAAGATTCTCTTGCCGTTGAAAAGCTTAAAAACAAATTAGGTTCTTTTGCCTATTCGGGTACACTTGCTTCAGCAAAAGAAAATACTACCGTAATTGAAAACGAAGTACTTTACTTAGAAGTGAGTAACCAAGGAGGTTATATTACTGAAGCTCGTTTAAAAAATCATACTACTTACGATTCGGTTCCGGTAAGTATTATAAAAGATGGGAATAGCAGTTTAAACTTACAATTTTCTTCAGAAAACAGGTTGTTAAATACTAAAGACTTGTTTTTTGAACCTTCTCTAAGCACAAATGGTGACAACAATGTGTTGTCTATGAAGCTAAAAACTTCAGAAAGTGCTTATATAGAATACCGCTATGAGTTATTGCCCGATGAATACATGATTGACTTCAGTATAAAATCACAAGGCTTGGAAGGCGTTATGAATACCTCACAACCCATGTATTTAGATTGGCGTTTAAAGGGATATCGCCACGCTAAGAGTATTACTTATGAAAATAGGTATAGCCGCTTAGTGTATGAATATGAAGGGGACGACCATAACAAGCTTTCTCAAACTGGCGAAGATGACGAAACGGAGAAAGATGTAACGTGGATGAACTTCCGTCAGCACTTTTTCAGTTCGTTGCTGTTGACCGATACGCCTTTTAAAGAGGTTTCATTCAGTTCAATAGATTTAGTAGAAGATGAAGAAATCGATACGGTTTATACCAAGAAATATGCTGCTAAAATGTTATTGGAACCTAAAGCTGGCGGACTTTCCTATAATATGAATATGTATCTGGGTCCAACAGATTATCAAATATTGAACGATTATGGCCGCAACCTTGATGAAGCCATGCCGTTGGGTTGGGGAATTTTTGGGGTAATTAATAAATACATCATTATTCCGCTTTTCGGCTTTTTAACAGGGTTTTTACCAGCAGGAATTGCTATTATCTGTTTAACTATTTTGATAAAACTTTTATTATCTCCAGTACAGTACAAACAGTATTTGTCGCAGGCAAAAATGAAAATACTGCGACCAGAAATTGAAGAAATTCGCGAAAAGTACGGGGATAACAAAATGAAGATTCAGCAAGAAACGATGAAACTTCAAAACGCAGCAGGAGCAAGCCCGTTAAAAGGATGTTTGCCGGCATTATTGCAATTGCCTGTGTTTTATGCCTTGTTTACGTTTTTCCCATCTGCATTTGATTTGCGTCAAAAAAGCTTTTTATGGGCAGACGACCTTTCAAGTTATGATACTATAGCTCAATTGCCTTTCCATATCCCTTTTTATGGTGATCACGTAAGTTTGTTCCCTATCTTAGCATCTATCGCTATATTTATTTATATGATGATGACCACAGGGCAAACGATGCAAGCGCAACAACAACCGGGTATGCCTAATATGAAGTTTATAATGTATTTGTCTCCGCTATTTATGTTAGTGTTCTTCAACAACTACGCGAGTGGACTTTCATTGTATTACTTTACGTCAAATATGATTACCATTGGCATAATGTTGGTGATTAAAAACTTTATAATTGATGATGACAAGGTTCATGCTAAAATTCAGAAAAAGAAAAAACAGCCTAAAAAGCAAAATCGTTTTCAGCGAAAAATGTCTGAGATGATGGAGCAGGCCGAAGAGCAAAAGAGAGCTCAGAATAAAAAGTAATCTAATAAAAACCTCCTCTAATCAGGAGGTTTTTTTATAATAGTACTATTTATACTTTCGGTTTTATTTCAGCGTTTTAAACTAAAATCAAGAACATAATTTAAAATGAAATACCTATTCTTACTTTCCCTTGGAATATTATTCATCATACAATCTTCTATTGCGCAAGAAAGTGTTAATCAGTTTGATGCAAACGGAAAACGTGACGGAGTATGGAAAAAATATTACCCAGCTACCAAGCAACTCCGATATGAAGGACAATTTGATCATGGGGTAGAAACAGGAGTTTTTAAATTTTACTGTGAAGAGTGTAAAGATCAACCAATGGCCACCAAAGATTTTTCCGTTATCGGAACTAAAGCTTTTGTACGCTATTTTACTATAAAAGGAAAATTGGTAAGCGAAGGGGAAATGGAAGGCAAAAATAGAGTAGGCGAATGGGTATATTACCATGAAAAATCTAACGCTGTCATGACTCGGGAAAGATACAAAAATAGTAAATTAGAAGGAGTTAAGATCACATATTACCCTAATGGAACCAAAACTGAAGAAACCCACTATCAAAACGGTTTAAAACAAGGCGAAAATAACTACTACTCACCAGAAGGTGTTCTTTTAAAGAAATTGAACTACTTCGATGATAAACTTAATGGAGAAGCTCTTTACTATGATGCTAATGGTACAATAACGATTAAAGGTTATTATAAAAAAGGCAAAAAGAACGGTCTTTGGCAGTACTTTAAAAACGGCGAAGTGGAAATGGAAGAAACCTACCCCAAACCAGAAAAGCCTGAATAAAAACAAATCATTTTCTTTTTTACTTCAACACGGTATAAATTTTGCATTGGTACCCATAAAATCAATAGATACATTCGAATAAAAAAAGCCTTTTGAAAACTGTATCTTTGCAGAAAATTAGAATATTTAGAGTATTAAAATGAGCAAACAAAAAAAAGTTGTTGTTGGTCTAAGCGGCGGAGTAGATTCAAGTGTTGCGGCATACCTATTGAAAGAACAGGGTTATGATGTTATTGGGCTGTTCATGAAAAATTGGCATGATGATACTGTTACCATATCTAACGAATGTCCGTGGCTAGAAGATAGTAATGACGCCATGTTGGTCGCTGAAAAATTAGATATTCCATTTCAAACTGTCGACCTGAGTGAGCAATATAAAGAACGTATTGTAGATTATATGTTCAAGGAGTACAAAATGGGAAGAACTCCAAATCCAGATGTACTTTGTAACCGAGAGATTAAGTTCGATGTATTTCTAAAAATAGCATTAGAGCTCGGAGCAGATTATGTAGCTACCGGTCATTATTGCAGAAAAGGGGAAATTGTAAATGATGGTAAAACCACCTATCAATTACTTTCAGGAAAAGACCCTAACAAAGATCAGTCGTATTTTCTTTGTCAATTATCTCAAGAGCAGCTTTCCAAAACATTATTTCCTATAGGTGAAATTTTAAAGCCAGATGTGCGAAAAATAGCTTCGGAACAAGGTTTAATCACTGCAGAGAAGAGAGATTCGCAAGGATTGTGCTTTATTGGTAAGGTAAGACTTCCAGACTTTTTGCAACAACAATTGGCGCCTAAAGAAGGAAAGATAATTGAAGTACCTACAGCGTATTCAAATTACAATAAAACCGAGCCTGAATTTACTTCCGAAGAGGAAAAATTACAATTCCTCTCAGAAAAAAATAAATACACTATTACAGATGGTACAGAAGTGGGGAAACATCAAGGTGCTCACTTTTTTACCAAAGGACAGCGTAAGGGTTTGGCTGTTGGCGGGACTAAAGAACCACTCTTTGTGATTGATACCGATGTGGAAGAAAACGTAATCTACACTGGACAAGGAAAAGACCATCCGGGTTTATACCGTCGTGGGCTTTTTGTTAAAAATGAAGAAATTCATTGGGTTCGAGAAGATTTACGCTTACAAGAGGACGAAGCCAAAGAGGTTACGGCTCGCATTCGGTACAGACAATCTTTGGAAAAAGCTACTATACATCAAGCAGTCTCCGGACTTTATGTTATATTTGACAAACCACAATCTGCTATTACTGAAGGACAATTTGTTGCTTGGTATCAAGGAGAAGAATTGCTCGGCAGTGGTGTTATTTCTTAAAAAAAAATATTATGAAAAAAATACTATTACTACTACTTACAGTATTTGTAACTCAATTTAATTATGCACAAGAAGACGCACTTGTTTTCTTAGCAGATAAAGAAGGAGTAGCAGACGCTCTTGCAAATCCACTTACCATTTTAACACAAGATGCAATTGACCGAAAGCAAATGCAAGGAACATCAATTGATGAACGTGATGTCCCCCTTAATGAAAACTATAAAACAGAAATAAATAATACTGCAGGCATAACCGTGTTAGCAAAGTCTAAATGGATGAACGCAGTTTATGTTCGTGGTTCGGTTTCCAGTATTAATGATTTATTGAATTTAGAATTTGTAACTGAAGTAGAGTTTGCCGATAAGGATATGAATTTTAAAAAGCCAGCTGGACAAACCTCAGATAAATTTACAATCGAGAACCAACAAGCTAGAATAGAGTATAATTATGGTGATGCCACTAACCAGACTGAAATGCTTTCAGTGGATTTTCTGCATGAAAATGATTTTACAGGAGAAGGAATGGTTGTAGCATTTATGGATGGTGGTTTTCCTAATGTAATGAGCAACCCAGCATTTGCAACTCTTAGAAATGAAGGAAGATTATTAGGAACATACGATTTTGTAGAACGTCAAGAGAATGCAGATGGTACTAGTAGTCATGGATCTAATACATTTAGTGATGCTGCGGCATTTTTAGATGGTGAATTTGTAGGTACGGCCCCTGAGGCGTCTTATTATTTATATGTAACAGAAGATGGTGATAATGAGAGTCCTGTAGAAGAAGCCCTTTGGGTGGAAGCGTTAGAACGGGCTGATAGTCTTGGAGTTGATGTAGTAAACACTTCTTTAGGATATCAAGATTTTGACGATTCAGATTATGACCATAGCTATGAAGATTTAGACGGGCAAACCACTATTGGTGCTCGCGGCGCCAATCATGCGTTTGACAAAGGAATGATATTGGTAACCTCTGCAGGTAATGATGGAGGTGGATTTACATATGTAGGCACCCCAGGAGATTCACCAGGAATGTTGACAATTGGTGCGGTAGACTCTAACGGTAATTTAGCAGGATTTAGCTCCATTGGGCCCACAGTTGATGGGCGCGTAAAACCAGATGTTATGGCGCAAGGAGAGTTCGCAGCGATAGTAGATCGTTTTGGTAATGTTACGTTTAGTAATGGAACTTCTTTTAGTTCACCAATTATGGCAGGGTCGGTTGCTTCATTTTGGCAAGCAAGACCACAAACTCCTAATAATGAAATTATGCAAATTATACGGGAATCAGCTTCCATGTTTGATAACCCTTCAGATGGAATGGGGTACGGAATACCAAACTTTCAAGATGCATATAATGCTTTAATTGAGTTGAGTATTGAAGATGAAATGCTAGAAAATAATTTTGCATTATATCCAAATCCGGTCACTACTGAAGTGAATATTTCGTTTCCTAAAAGATATACTGAAGCAACGTTTTCTTTATATAATGTGTTAGGAGAACAGGTGAAAAAGGCTCGTATTTCAAGTCAAAATAATCAAGTAGACGTAAGCTATTTGTCTGCGGGGGTTTATATTGCGACTATCCAGACTGGAACAGAGAAAACTTCTTTCAAATTAATTAAAAAGTAATAGTACGTGCAAAATAGGATTACTGATCTTTTCAAGATACAATACCCATTAATTCAAGCTGGTATGATCTGGAACAGTGGCTGGCATTTGGCTAGTGCTGTTAGTAATGCAGGTGGATTGGGCATCATAGGTGCTGGTTCTATGTATCCAGAAGTACTTTTGGAACATATTCAAAAATGTAAAAAAGCAACCGACAAGCCCTTTGGAGTTAATGTACCGATGTTGTATCCCGATATCGATAAAATTATTGATATAATCATAGATGAAGGAGTGGAAATTGTATTCACTTCTGCCGGAAATCCCAAGACATATACACCAAAATTAAAAGAGCACGGAGTTACCGTTGTGCATGTGGTAAGTAGCTTGAAATTTGCTTTAAAATCACAAGAGGCAGGTGTGGATGCAGTTGTTGCAGAAGGTTTTGAAGCTGGAGGGCATAATGGGAGAGATGAAACCACTACGTTTACATTAATCCCTATGGTAAAGGAAAAAATAGATATTCCATTAATTGCAGCTGGAGGTATTGCCACTGGCCGAGGCATGTTAGCAGCTATGGTTTTAGGAGCAGATGCTGTACAGGTAGGTAGTCGTTTTGTAGCAAGTGAAGAATCTAGTTCGCACCAGGCATTCAAAAAAATGGTGGTCGATGCCAAAGAGGGAGATACCATGCTTACGTTAAAAGAATTGGCGCCAGTACGCATGTTGAAAAACAAATTTTTCGAAGACGTAATGCAACTTTACACTCAAAACCCTAAAAAAGAACAATTAATTGAACTTTTAGGTAGAGCACGTGCTAAAAAGGGTATGTTTGAAGGCGATTTAGAAGAAGGCGAATTAGAAATAGGACAAATAGCTGGATTGATACACGATATAAAGCCAGCAGCACAAATTGTTGAAGAAATGATAACGGAGTTTGAAACGGCCAAAAAAGAAGTTTCTAGTCTTTAGATGTCTATTCCTTCCAACAAGTAATCAGCCACTTCTATATTTTCTTTATCACTATGTAAAACCGATACATCACCTGTTGTTTCAAGGATAACGGCTTTTACTTGGTCAAGCGTAATCACGTTAGCTTCTCGTAATTTTGATTGTAGTTCAGATTCTGTTACTTTCGATTTTTTAAGGTTCTCCTTTAAAACGACACCATTCCGCATAATCATTATGGGTTTGTTCTCAATCAAATTTTCAACAGATTTGCTTTTGTATCGTATATATGTGATTAAATAATTAAGAAGATAAAGAATAAGAAGTAAGATGGCTCCCACTAATACAGAAGGATTACCTGTATTTACAGTCATCGCGATAATATTACCTATGGCAACTGTTATCACAAAATCGAATCCTGTCATTTTACTAAAACTTTTTAAGCCAAAGATTCTTGTGTATAGGATTATAAGTAAAAAGATACATGTGGTACCAATAAATACTTCGGGAATTTCTGTGAGGTTTTTAAAAAAATGATCGAGAGACATAGTAGTGATTTTTTGTTCTTAAAAGATACATTATTAAAAAATAGTAGGAGTTTAAACTTTATCAAAAAAAAATAAACTCCTTCAAAGCCTAAAGTTTTTGTAATTAAAGCAGGACTACTTAAAAAATAATAGTAAAATCCTATTACATTTATTACTTTTGTGCATCTGAAAATTAAGCCATAAAACGCTATTATGAATTTACACGAATATCAAGGAAAAGAAATATTAAACAGTTTTGGAGTTGAAATACAACGAGGAATCGTTGCACAAACCCCAGCGGAAGCTGTAGAAGCTGCAAAAAAATTAACTGAAGAAACCGGAACCGGTTGGCACGTTATCAAAGCACAAGTACATGCTGGGGGCCGAGGTAAAGGTGGCGGTGTAAAGTTGGCCAAAAACCTTAAAGAGGTTGAAGAAATTGCAGGCGACATCATCGGGATGAACCTGGTAACTCCTCAAACCAGTGCAGAAGGAAAAAAAGTAAACCAAGTTTTAATTACTGAAGATGTTTATTATCCAGGTGATAGTGAGCCGGAAGAATATTATATGAGCGTATTGCTTAACCGTGCAACTGGTAAAAACATGATTATGTATTCTACTGAAGGTGGAATGGATATTGAAACTGTAGCTGAAGAAACTCCTCATTTAATTTTTAATGAAGAAGTAGATCCTGCTTTGGGTTTAATGCCATTTCAAGCACGCCGAATTGCTTTTAACTTAGGGTTAAGTGGAAAATCATTTAAGCAAATGACTAAGTTTGTTACGTCACTTTACAAAGCTTATACAGAATCTGATTCTTCTTTATTTGAAATCAATCCAGTTTTAAAGACAAGTGACGATAAAATCATTGCAGTAGATGCAAAAGTAAGTTTGGATGACAACGCTTTGTTCCGTCATAAAGATTATGCGGCTATGCGTGACGTACGTGAGGAAAACCCAGTTGAGGTAGAAGCCCGTGAAGCTGGATTAAGTTATGTTGACTTAGATGGGAATGTTGGTTGTATGGTAAATGGTGCAGGTTTGGCAATGGCTACAATGGATCTTATTAAGCAAGCTGGTGGAGAACCTGCTAACTTTTTGGATGTTGGTGGTACAGCAGATGCCGAACGTGTGGAAACAGCGTTTAACTTAATACTTAAAGACCCATCAGTAAAAGCTATCCTAGTTAATATTTTTGGAGGTATAGTTCGTTGTGACCGTGTAGCGCAAGGTATTGTAGATGCTTATAAAAACATGGGAAATATAGACGTTCCTATTATTGTACGTTTACAAGGTACCAACGCTGATGAAGCTAAAGAATTGATAGACAATAGTGGCTTAGCTGTAGAAAGTGCAGTAGAATTTCAAGAAGCTGCAGATAAAGTACACGCAGTATTGTCATAATCACACAATAGAATTTTAGAAAAGCCTGAAGCGTTTCGCTTCAGGCTTTTTTTATGCCTTAATGCTAAGTTTCTAAGATATTATCTGCTAGCTTTTGTATGGTTTTCATGTCTTTTTCAGAATCAAAAGAAACAACTTTCAATAACACTTTTAACTCCTCGTCAATAGCTTCCATATATGCTTTTTCTATAGAAGGTTGTTGTTTTAGGTATGCGAGCATCCAAATCAGTTTTTGAGCTACTGTGGGGTCTTGAGAACAATAGGTGCGCAACGATGCCATTACTTGATATAAGAGTTCGTCAAAATGAACGACAGCCATTTTAATATAAGCGGTGCCATTTTCTGAAAAAACTCCCAAGTCGTTTTTCTGCATTCGAAGTGCAAACAACTCGGTAAGGTAATCAATACTGTTTATAGCTGTTCCTGGATCGTTAATTCCTGGTGACATTGCTCTTACAGCAATTTCAGTAATTTGTTTAAAAGCAAGTACATAGTTATCTTGAATATATTCTCCTCTAGCAAAGTTTAAATTTGAAAATATGGCTTTAACTGTTTCGTCTTCCAGTTTTTTATTGGATTTTAAAACACGTATGTTCTTCAGTACAAATAACCCTTTGGGAACTGTAATATATATCTTTATATCTTTCTCTTTACAGATGTTGATGATGTTTTGAGTCGCTATATTTTGAAAATAGCCACTTTTCGGCGATGTGTGGCTGTGCCAATTTTCAGTATCAGGAAATGTTTCTATCGTTTTAGTTTCAGTTTTGTTTTCACGATTTATGGTGCTATTCAATTTTATTGTTGCTTGATCGTAAATACCATCCATGATATTATTAATCTGGATGCTTTGCGAAATATTGTGAATAAAAAAGATGAACGCACCTAAGCAGATGATGCTAAAAATAACTCCCAGTAATATGGAAAATCCTGGGAGTGTAAATTTTTCTTCGCTAGTTTCAATACTAAAGAGTGTGAAAATATTGTAGATAATAGTACCTAAATAAATCCCTAAAATCATTTGGTGACTTTTGTTTGAAATCAAACCTGGAAGCAATCGGGGTGAAAAATTACTGGAAGCCTGGCTTAACAATAGCATCACCATAGAAAAACTGAACACCATTAACGATATAAGTCCTCCAATACATGTGCTTAAAACGCTTAAAGCCGTATCACCATCTTCAACTACTAAGAGAGGAAATATTTCTATAAGACTTCTTGAGACACCTTCCTTTTCAGCAATAATCATTGCCAAAGCAAACATAAAACCTGCAAGAGAAATTAGAGAGGGGTAAAAAGCTATTTTGCTTTGTAACGTACTGTAAAAAGTACGAATTCGTGTAAAAAATTGTTTCATAAATTTATCAATTAGTTTAAAGATAAACAGAAAAATTTAGTATTTCAGTCAGATACTATGTATGTATTTACAAAATAAACTGTCAATAAGTCGTAAATAATTGCGTTAACAGTGTCAAAATGTCTTGAAACCTTAATTGGAATTGGTTTTGCTATAACCATAGTACAAAAAGTAAAGTAAAATATTAATAAAATAAAATGTTATGAATTTAGTTAAAAGAAATGATAATTGGCTTCCATCTTTATTAGATGAGCTTTTTACAGAAAACAGGTTAGATACTCCCAATTATGAAAACTTTAGCATTCCTGCGGTAAATATTCAGGAAAAAAACACGAATTTTGTAGTTCAATTGGCTGTACCTGGCTTAAGTAAAGAAAATTTCAGTATAGAGGTTGAAGAAGATATATTAAAAATTTCTGCTGAAGTTTCTTCAGAAAATGAAGAAAACAAAACAGAAGACGAAATAAAATATACTCGCAAAGAGTTTAATTACAATAGTTTCAAAAGGTCATTTACGTTGCCAGAAAATGTAAATGTTGAAAGTGTAAATGCGAGTTACGAAAACGGTGTGTTAGAAATTACATTACCAAAAAAAGAAGAAGAAAAAGCATTAAAGAGAATGGTTGAGATTTCATAATTGAAATTTAATTTGGTTAGTTAGTTGAAATGACCACGTGCTACTCAATCGGTGCGTGGTTTTTTTATGCCTAAACCTTACCTTCTTCTGCGTTTACCGCCTGTACTTTGAAAGCGATTAGCCTGTGGTACATTTTTAGATTCTTCAACCGAATCTTGTAAACCCTTTAACTCTGCTTGGGTAAGGTCTCTCCATTTTCCAGTTGGTAAGTTACCTAATTCAATATTCATTATCCGAAGCCTTTTTAAAGCTGTTACTTCGTACCCTAAATATTCACACATCCTTCTAATTTGCCTATTTAAACCTTGAACTAACACAATACGAAATACAAAACGGCTTATTTTTTCTACTTCACAGTTTTTGGTAACCGTATCTAGTATAGGGATTCCATTGCCCATTCTTTTTATAAAATCGTTTGTTATAGGGCGATCCACTGTTACAATATATTCTTTTTCGTGTTTGTTTCCAGCACGTAATATTTTGTTTACAATATCACCATCATTGGTCATTAAAAGTAATCCTTCACTAGGTTTATCTAATCTGCCCACGTGAAAAATTCGCTCTTTATGGTTTATAAAATCTACTACATTTCCTTCTACTCGTTTATCAGTTGTACAAGTAATGCCAATGGGTTTATTAAGCGCGATATAAACCAGATTTTCATTTTCGGCAATAAGTTTACCATCAACCTTCACAATATCATTAGGCATTACGCGATCTCCTAAAGTAGCCAAGGTATCGTTAATAGTAACTTTTTCCTTTTCAATTAACGTATCTGCTTGTCTTCTGGAACAGTATCCACTGTCGCTAATGGCTTTATTTATCCGTACAGAATCTGGGTGATGTGTCATAGGTTACAAAGATACACATTGTGTAAGCGTTAAACTTATTTTAAATAAATAGCGAGGTAATTTTAATTATTATATTTTCATATAAAACTGAAAACTATGGCTGTTTTAGGCTCTATCATAAAAAGTGCGATTGATCTTCGGGATAATTTAGTTTCTGAAGATTCTCCAGTAGAAGCACAAAAAAAAGTATTAAAAAGCTTATTAGAAAAGGCTCAGAATACAGCATTTGGAAAATATTACGGATTTAAAGGAATAATAAATTCAGAAAAAATTGAAAAAAGTTTTTCTGAAGCAATCCCTTTTCACGACTATAATAAAATGACCGAAGAGTGGTGGTGTCGTGTTCACGATGGATTTGAAGATATTACTTGGCCCGGAAAACCCACTTATTTTGCAATAAGTAGTGGGACTACAGGAAAAACAAGTAAACGGATACCTGTAACCGATGCTATGATTGAAGCTATTAGAAATACAGGGATTAAACAAGTAGGTGCTTTAACCAATTTTAATTTACCATCAGATTTTTTTGAAAAGGAAATTATGATGTTGGGTAGTTCAACAGACTTGGAAAAGAGAGATGAATTTAAAGAAGGTGAGATTAGTGGAATTAGCGCGAGTAATATTCCTTTTTGGTTTCGAGGATATTACAAGCCAGGTGAAGAAATCGCCAAAATAGCCGATTGGGACGAACGCGTACAAACCATTGCTGAACGTGCTCACGAATGGGACATAGGTGCTTTAAGTGGCATTCCATCTTGGATGGAACTGATGATGAAAAAAGTTATCGACCACAACAATCTAGAAACTATACACGATATTTGGCCTAACTTACAAGTATATACTAGTGGAGGTGTAGCATTTCAACCATATGAGAAAAGCTTTAATAAACTCTTATCGCATCCCATTACAATTATAGATACGTATTTAGCTTCGGAAGGGTTTATTGCATATCAACAAAGACCAGAAACTACTTCTATGAAGTTGGTTACTGACAACGGAATTTATTTTGAGTTTGTTCCTTTTAAACCAGAATACATACATAAAGATGGTTCCATTGCTCAAGAAGCTCCAATTTTAAATCTTTCAGAAGTTGAAAAAGATACCGACTATGTGCTGATTATGAGTTCGGTTTCAGGTGCTTGGCGCTATTTAATTGGAGATACCATAGCATTTACAAATCTTGAAAAAGCCGAAATTATAATTACGGGTCGAACAAAATTCTTTTTAAATGTTGTTGGGTCGCAACTTTCGGTTAATAAAATGGAAACAGCACTTCGAGAATTAGAGCAACAATTCGATATAGAATTACCAGAATTTACTATTGCGGCTATAAAAATAGACGATGAATTTTACCATCATTGGTATTTAGGAACAACAGCTAACGTGGAAGGGGATAAGCTTTCCGAAGCACTTGATAATGCTTTAAAAGAAGCTAATAAAAACTATAAAGTGGCTCGTGGTAAAGCATTAAAAGGAATAAAAGTGACTACTGTTTCGCCAAATGTTTTTCACGAATGGAGTGCTAAAAATAAAAAGAAAGGCGGTCAAGTAAAAATGGAAAAAGTAATGGATGAAGAAAAGTTTGCCGACTGGGAAGCATTTGTAAAGACTATTCAGCAGTAGCGGCTTCTTCTAACTTTCCTTCGTTAATTAATTCCATAACCTCCTCAGGAGACATGTAAAATGAACGGATTCTTTTTTTGTATTTTTCAGAAATATTAGCTTGATCTAGAATATAATGTTTTGTCTGTAAGATGTAATCTCCCATTCCATGCGCAATGGCAATAGTATCGGCCGTTCGTTCTACTTCTTTAATATGCATTTTGGAAAAAAGATATTTAAAACCGAAAATTAACATTCCTAAGTTATTCCGATCGCTGTAATCCATAACATGACCTAATTCGTGTCCTAACCAACCAACGATAACATCTGAAGGGATGTCGTTTATGGTAAAAGCTTCGTTTTCAATCTGTATTTCTCTGCTAATTAGTATAATATACTCCCGGTTTTTACTTCGCTTAAAAAAGCTAGTCCAAGTAGGTTGCGCCTGCATTGTAGATTTTTTAATACGGTCTTTAAACTTAAAGGTTATTGGCGTGTCTTTTAATTCAGGATAATAAGAAAGGGCGATTAAGGCTTCTTTTTTAATAATTTCAGGAATTGTCTTGTTTTCGGGAATACTGTCTTGCGTTGGCATCATATTAATTGAAAAGTACAAAATTGGTAAAAACAGTTGTGTTAATAAGGTCATAAACTATGTTGTAAGTCATTTCGACGATAGGAGAAATCACATCCTGCTTGCCGGGTTTTAATTTTCATTTTTATTCTTTTAGAGATTGTCATATCACTTGATTGTTTAGACTTTCCCATTTAGGATTAAAACCTTTAATCAATTTGTTTTTCTTCTCTCGTCGCCATTTTTTCAGTTCTTTTTCTCTTGCGATTGCATCTCTTGAGGATTCAAAACCTTCATAATACACTAGATAGTAGCAGTTGTATTTTTCTGCAAACGACTTCCCGCCGTTTTGACTGTCAAAATAATATTGGGAGATCCTTCGCTGAATATTATTAGTTACACCAATGTAAAGTGTTGTCCTGTAAATGTTGGTTACTATATATACAAAATGATTGAATAGCACTCTTAAATATAACGATTTTCAATCACTTTGTCTATAAGGAGAAACCACACCCACTTTGTCAGGAATTGCTTTATAGATTCTACTTTTTTATTGAACCTATTCTGTCTACTCAGATGCGATTCCTCGTCGTTCCTTCTTCGGAATGACTAAACTTCTTCTAAGGATTTTTGCAGCACCTTAATCTTATCTCTCAACTTGGCAGCCATCATAAAATCTAACTCTTTTGCAGATTTCTCCATTGCTTTTCTAGTGTCACGGATTTTCTTTTCAATCTGTGATTTAGTTAGATAAGCATCTTCCGGTTCTGCGGCAGCTAAGGTGTCGGCTGTTTCAAAAGTGTAAGCTTCTTGTTTTGATTTTGCCAAAGTGTTTTCAAAAGACTTTTTAATTGCCGTTGGAGTAATGTTATGTTCTTTGTTATATGCTATTTGTTTTTCACGACGATATTCGGTTTCATCAATAGTACCTTGCATACTTTTGGTTATTTTATCAGCATACAGAATAGCTTTTCCGTTTATGTGTCTTGCTGCACGACCTACCGTTTGGGTAAGTGAACGTTTGCTACGTAAAAAACCTTCTTTGTCAGCATCCAAAATTGCTACTAAAGATACCTCTGGTAAATCCAGCCCTTCCCGTAATAAATTGACACCTACTAAGACATCAAATAATCCTAAACGTAAATCTTGCATAATCTCTACACGTTCTAATGTATCTACATCACTATGAATATAGCGACACCGTATTTGAACACGTGTTAGATATTTTGTTAACTCTTCGGCCATTCTTTTGGTAAGTGTGGTGACCAGTACCCGTTCATCTTTTTCAATGCGAAGTTGCATCTCTTCCAGTAAATCATCAATTTGATTTAAACTTGGGCGCACTTCAATAGGCGGATCCAACAATCCGGTGGGTCTAATAACTTGCTCAACATAAACTCCATCGGTTTTTTCCAATTCATAATCGGCTGGTGTTGCACTTACGTATATCACTTGGTTTTGTAACGCTTCAAACTCTTCAGCTTTTAAAGGACGGTTGTCCATAGCGGCCGGTAAGCGGAAACCATATTCAACCAAATTCTCTTTTCGACTGCGGTCACCACCATACATCGCTCCAACCTGTGGTATAGAAACGTGACTTTCATCTACAATCATTAAGTAATCATCTGGAAAATAATCTAATAAGCAGAACGGTCTCGTTCCTGGTAAGCGTCTATCTAAATAGCGAGAATAGTTTTCAATACCGCTACAATAGCCTAATTCGCGAATCATTTCCAAATCAAAATTGGTTCGTTCTTCTAAGCGTTTGGCTTCTAAGTGTTTTCCTATTTCTTTAAAATAATCAATCTGTTTTACCAGATCATCTTGAATTTCACGAATAGCTCCTTGTAATACATCTGGCGAAGTAACAAACATATTAGCAGGATAGATGTTCAAGCGTTCGTATTTCTCAATTACTTCATTCGTTTTCGGATCAAAAGCTTCAATTTCTTCAATTTCATCTCCAAAAAAATGAATTCGAAAAGCATCATCAGCATAACCCGGATACACATCTACGGTATCTCCTTTTATTCTGAAATTTCCGTTATGAAACTCTGCTTCGGTACGTGCGTATAAACTTTGTACCAAACTATGTAGTAGTTTAGTACGCGAAAGGGTCTGACCTTGCTGTAAACTGATTACGTTTTTCTGAAATTCAACAGGGTTACCAATACCATACAAGCATGAAACTGAAGCAACTACAATCACGTCTCGCCGTCCCGACAATAGGGAAGAGGTTGTGCTTAACCGAAGTTTTTCTATTTCTTCATTGATGGAAAGATCTTTTTCAATATACGTTCCGCTGCTGGGTATAAATGCTTCTGGTTGGTAGTAATCGTAATAGGAGACAAAATATTCTACTGCATTATTTGGAAAGAAGTTTTTAAACTCAGCATACAATTGTGCTGCTAGCGTTTTGTTGTGTGCTAATACCAAGGTTGGTTTCTGTACTTCTTCAACAACGTTGGCTACGGTAAAGGTTTTTCCACTCCCTGTAACACCGAGGAGGGTTTGATATCTTTCTTCGGAATTGAGGCCGTTCACCAATGATTTTATCGCTTCCGGTTGGTCACCAGTAGGCGTAAAATCTGATACTACTTTAAACTTCATAGGTTCTTTTTCAATGCGCTACAAAAATAACGAAAATGTAAGTAGTAACTTGTGAAAGAACTGTGAACGGCTGAAAGTATTTTAGTTATCGAAACTATATTTCAGAAAAATTATAAATCACGTTTTTTTAACAAAGCATAACTCCAATACACAAAAAGGAATGTCCAAACTAATACGATGGCAACGTTTAAAAAGGTGACATCATAGTTTTTAGTAAAGTTCTCTCCTAATTGAGTGGCGGCAGATTGTACGGCTCCCAAACGCGTCATAGGTTCCTTAATTAAATTACTCATCGCTTCCAAAGGGAAAAACTGTGAAATGTTTTCGGCGATGTTGGTTCCCTTAAAAAATTGCCATTTTAAAAGTCCGTACGCAATACTTTCAATAATCCACCAAACCACTAAAAAGCCGATGGCAAAAGCGGAGCGTTTTACTAATATCCCTAAGAACATACAAAAGGCAAAAAAACCGATTAATTTGATGAAATAGGCAAGTAAATATTCCATATCGCTAAAAATGATGCCCATTTCAGTATAATCTGAAAAACTAAGTCCTAAAATCAGCGAAACGATAAAGACAAATAGTGTAGAAATCAGCGCAAAACCGATTACTGTTATAAATTTTGAAAGAACAAATTCTTTTTTACTTAAACCGTCAATCAAGTTTTGTTTTAATGTCCGGTAACTATATTCATTGCTCATCATGGAAACGATGACGATTGCCAAGAATATTTTAAGAATTGCAGCGATATAGGTATTGAAATGCCAAATAAACGGAAAGTTAAAAATCCCTTGATCTGCCACTCTAAAATTTACACTTCCTAAGCTAAATTCTATCGAAGCGATTAATGCTATAAACGTAATTAATACGAAATAAATGATCGAAATTACCTTTGCGGAGCGGTTATATCTTAATTTTTGAAGTTCTATATTGAGAAGTCGTACCATGTCGGTTGGTTAGTTTAGGTTTTTAGTCAATTCAAGAAACTGCTCTTCTAGGCTTTCTTTTCGTTTTACTAAGTGCGATAGAATGATTCCTTTTTGCTGAAGATCCTTGTTCAATGTGGAGGCATCCATCGGTTGTTCTAAATAGGCAACAAGTGTGTCGCCTTCTTTTTTTATTTTTCCGAAACCAGCGTGATTTTTCAACTCATTTTCCAAAACAGTCATATCGCCTGCTTGAAGAATAAAAAAGCCGTGACTGGCGTTCATTTCATCAACAGTACCCGTGTACAAACTTTCTCCTTTCCGAAGAATTACAACATGTGAACATACTTTTTCAACTTCATCTAGTAGGTGAGAAGCCAAAAGAATCGTTGTTCCTTCCGAAGCAATTTTTTTAATAATTTCCCGTATTTGATGAATTCCTTGTGGGTCCAAGCCGTTTGTGGGTTCATCTAATATTAATATTTCAGGATCATTTAATAGTGCTGAGGCAATAGCTAAACGTTGTTTCATTCCTAATGAAAACGTTCTAAATTTGCTGTCTTTTCTATCAAGTAATCCTACAACCTCTAGTTTTTCTTCAATTTTTGAAGTAGAAACGTCTTTAATTTTACAAACTAAAGCTAAGTTTTGTGCCGCGGTCATATACGGGTAAAAGTTGGGGTGCTCGATAATAGCGCCTACTTTTTTTAACGCGTTGTGAGTAGAATCTATGCCATCAAACCAATGGTAACTACCGTTAGTTTTATTAACAACATTCAGGACAATGCCTAAAGTGGTAGATTTTCCGCTGCCATTTGGTCCTAAAATTCCGTATACATTTCCTTTTTCAATGGTAAAAGAAAGGTTTTTTACGGCGGTGATGGGACCAAATTTTTTGGTGAGATTATCAATAGTAAGTATGGGTTCCAAAGAATTGTGTTTTTTGGGTTAGCTATCTATACGACGAATGTACTGAAGATTTGTTACAATTAGAAAAAAGAAAAGCAGCATTCGAAAATGAATACTGCTTTGTATTTGTTGCAACACAGCGGTTTTTATGACTTTTCTTCTTTGTTGAAATAAACCAAATAATAATACATCTGTTTTTCTTCGTCCCAACCTTTTTCCACAAAGCGTTCTGCACTGTCCGGGTTGATAAAATCCATTTTTATCTGAATGTTAGTATCTAGATTAATTACATTTTTAATCTTTTTACGTGCGGCGCTGACTGCAGTATTAGCAATAGGAAAGGTAGTTAGGTCTTCAATTTTATATTTTGGTGCTTTTTCTGTTTTGTAATGATTAAATTCAGGCACTAATGCAGGGTTGTCAATCACTTCGTTAACAAAAGAACTTTCTTCAAAATTATCGTTTTTTGCAAAGTGATTTACCGCACGGTTCATAAACATAACTTCTTGTTGTTTATCTTCCGCCGGAAGTACTACATCTTTCGCAAAATCTTGACAGAACTTTAAATACTTTTTGGTGAAGAAGTTTTCATCTTCAAATGCTTCGACCCCTAAAAAGCTTTCCACCCAATAACGGGCATCATAACGGTTACTATCAATAGAAAGCACTTTGTAACCTTCTTCCTTTTTTACATTGAAAATGAGTGCGCCTTTATCCAGCTTTTTCAAGTTGACCCCTTGTTGAAGGATAGCATCCAATTGGTCGCCTTGCTCAGCAAATTGAAGGAAATCTTGCTTAATTTCAGATTTGAAAATACCGATACCATCTACTTTTATATTATCAATCTGCAAACCTTCAAGGTAGGCTACATACACTTCACCATTTTTAATATGCGGGTGCATGGACTGATCAAAAAGATGTTTGGTTATTTTTTTACTATGCTCATGAATGCTTTCTGGATTATCAAAAATTGCAGAAATAGTATTGTATAAATCGTGAAATTCCAAATCGGTTTCATGACGAAACTGAAAATAGTTCTCTTCTTTATCACGAAATGGTTTTAGAAAAAACTCTTTTAACAAAGGTCTAATCTCATCATCCATTTTGTAAGGAGCCGAAGAAAGAAAAATACCTTCATTGCGGCTTTTATTTCCTACCCTATGAATAGAAAGGGAGGCGGTATGTGCAGCGTATAAGTTGATCATTTGAAATGTAAAATCTAAAGGTTAAATTAACTGAAAATTGAAACGTTTAAAGCTACTGTAAAAAGCTGAGAATTTGAATTAAATTAGTTCCAGTTTTCGTCAAAATCAAGCGTATCATAATCTTCTGGATCAAGATCCATTACGTCTTCATCTTCTTCAGAAAAAGCATCGTCAATATCTTCTATAATAAATTCACGTTCGGGAGCTATTGCAGGTATTTGGCCTTCCACGTACATCAAGTTTGGATAGCTTTGACCATCTTCTGGCTCGACAATATCTGCCAATTCTACCATAAAAGTCCACATATTGAGGTAGTCGTATATGTAAAGCAATCGAGTTTGTTCTCTCCAAACAGTATCTTCCAGCCTATTTTCACTCATTACCCGAACAGCTCCGGGTTTGTCATCCATATCGAACAGAGCGATTTCTTCACCTTGTTCCCATTTCTCATTGCTTACATAAAAAGACGCCATTTCTTGCCCTTCAAAACCAAAGGATTGCAAGATTACATTATGAAGGTCTTCTAGGTTGTCTGAAGCTTCAATTTCAATGTCTCTAAAAACATCTTCATCTGTATCAAGAATGACTCTAAAACGGTACACCATAACTAAAAATTTTAGGGCGCAAAGATACGAACTATTCCACTTTTCAGAAGAAGAAAAACCCGTTAAATCTTTGTTGTTTTTAACCTAAAATTTAAACCTGTCTAGTAATAAAATCTGGTCGATGTCTTTTCCAGGCTTGTAGTACAACATAGAATTGATATCCAAAAAGTAAAGAAGCAATCACTAAATGGAGTGGTTGGGATAAGAATGGGAAGTCAAAATAATACATACCAATGCCTGTCGCGGCTTCTAGGATCACCAAAAAGAAAACCATGTTTATTTTTCTTAAACCGTAGCTATGTTTTTTATTGAAAAACCACAACGCTAGGTTGACCAAGAATATTAAAATAGAAAAGGAGCGGTGTATGTAAAAATATATATCTGGATTATCGAGCCAAAGCGATTTAGCTTGATATCCTACTATATCTATTTGTTCATCTACAAATTGACGCACTTGTGTGCCGGTTACAACTTGTATTATGGTGAGTATAAGAGCAAATATTAATAAGTTTATATATCCTCTTGATATTGAGAATGTGCGTAATTTAGGTCTTGAATAGTACAACAAATAGAGTAAAACGGCCAAAATAACCAAGGCCATAACCATATGGATAGTAATACGTATTGGTGATAGAACGGAGTAAACCACAGTGGCGCCTAACCAAGCTTGAAAGCCTAGCAGTAAGACACTTACCCAAGAAAGGAGGGTGATACGCTTGCTGTATTTCCATTGGCTGAATGAAAACAAAGCCATAATAAAAACCGCTATACCAGATAACGCACCAAATAACCGGTTTACATATTCAATCCAGGTGTGCCAAACGTTGAAAGTAGCGTAATCGTGTTTGGTATAGAGATTCCAGTTGTTTTCTGAAAAAGCTTCGCCTGTTTTAAAATCTTTGGCAGCTACTTGTAACGTTTCATCTTTTATAATTACTTGTCCTTTTTTAAAGCTGCGTTGTGGTTGCCATTCTAGTTCTGTAACATCAGTAGGAGGGACGTAGTATCCAAAGCATTTAGGCCAATCGGGACAACCCATTCCCGAGCCTGTCATCCGCACCATAGCGCCTGCAATAATTACTAGATAAACAGCAATCAGTGCTATTTTTACCCACTTTCTATACATTATTTAACGGGAGTTAATTTCAATTCTTCGCCTTTTTTCAACATAAACTTTTTTGCAGCATCATATTCGTTTGGTATGTCGCCTTCCAAAATAGCTTCTTTTATTGCATCTTTAATAATACCAATTTCTCGAGAAGGCTTTAATCCAAAGGTATTCATAATTTCTTCACCAGATACGGGTGGTTGAAAATTTCTAACGTGATCCCGTTCTTCTACCTCTTGAATTTTATCGCGGACTTTTTGAAAATTATTGTGGTATTTTTTAAACTTCTTCGGGTTTTTAGTGGTGATGTCCGCCTCGCAAAGCGTCATTAAATCTTCTACATAATCGCCAGCATCAAATATCAACCGTCTAACAGCGCTATCGGTTACATCGGTCGCCAAAACGATAGGACGGGAGCTCATAAAAACCATTTTCTGAACAAATTTCATCTTATCGTTCAGTGGCATTTTCATGCGTTTAAAAAGTTTATAGACCATTTTGGAGCCTACAAATTCGTGTGCATGGAACGTCCAACCAACTTTTTTGTCAAACTTTTTTGTGGGAGCTTTACCAATGTCATGTAACAAGGCGGCCCAGCGTAACCAAAGATTGTCAGTTGTTCTTGAAATATTATCGACCACTTCAAGTGTATGCCAAAAGTTGTCTTTATGGCGTTGTCCTTCTTTTTCATCAATTCCTTCTAAGGCGACTAATTCGGGGAAAATAAATGGTAACAACCCAGTTTTATGAAGCAAGGCAAATCCTTTGGAAGGCTTATCGGCCAACAATATTTTATTTATTTCGTCAATAATCCGTTCTTTTGAAATAATCTTGATTCGCTTTGCATTTTTAGTAATGGATTGCAACGATTCTTTTTCAATAAGAAAATCAAGTTGCGTAGCAAAACGAATGGCTCGTAACATACGTAATGGATCGTCACTATACGTAATGTCTGGCTCTAATGGAGTTTTGATTATTTTTTTCTCAAGATCTGCTATGCCATTGAAAGGGTCTAATAACTCACCAAAGTTTTTGTCATTTAAACTTAAAGCCAAAGCGTTGATAGTAAAATCACGTCGGTTTTGATCGTCTTGCAATGTTCCGTCTTCCACTGCGGGATTGCGGCTTTCTTCAGAATAGGATTCTTTACGAGCGCCAACAAATTCCAGTTCAATTCCACCGGTTTTTAGCATCGCAGTACCATAGGTTTTAAAAACAGAGACTTTTGGTTTTCCGGGAAGCAACTTAGAAACCTCTTTAGCCAATTCAATACCGCTACCAACGGCTACAATATCTATATCTTTTGCTTCGCCGCGGTCTAAAATATAATCGCGTACAAATCCGCCAATAACATAGCTTTCTGTTTTTAAGTTGCTAGCAGCTTTAGATACAGTTTTAAATATAGGATGTTGTAACGCGTTAGGGTATTTTGGCATTTTTGTTTAAAGTGTTTTTAAGCTAATCTTAGTTTAATTGCGAATAACCTTTACAGTACCATCATTCTTTAGCTTAATGATAGCCGATGGTTGTGCCGTTTGTTTAGATAGAGGCAAATTTACCACATAGTCTACGCCTTCCAAAATTTCGGGAGCAATGGCCTTAAAATTTAACGGGGTTTTAACACCACTTATATTTGCCGAGGTAGAAACGATGGGTCTTCTAAATTTTCGGATGAGTTGTTTACAAAAATCATCTTGTACCACCCGTATTGCCAACGAATTGTCATCTGCAATTAAATTTTCAGCCACTCGAATGGGATCGTCATAGATTATGGTGGTTGGTTTTGCCGCATATCTTAATATATCGTAAGCTACTTCTGGCACATCTTCTACAAATTCATTCAGCATTTTAAAATCGTGTACCAAACAAATTAACGATTTACTCTCATCGCGTTGTTTTAATTTAAAAACCTTTTCAATGGCTTCAGAATTGGTAGCATCGCAGCCAATACCCCAAACGGTATCGGTAGGGTAGAGAATGAGTCCACCACGTTTTAAAACGGCTATGGTATTGTTTATTTCTTCGCGCATAAGTTAAATTTTGGTTTCAGGTTATAGTTCCTTATAAACATCAATATATTGTTTTGCAGCTTTTTCCCAACTGAATTTTGCTGCTTGGGCTTTTAATTTTAGACTTTTCTTTTCTGGGTTCGATTTATAATCATCTAATGCTTTTTGTACAATCTTAGCCATATATTCGGCATCATAATGATTCCAATAACTAGCTACATCTCCGCCAACTTCTGGAAGCGATGTTTTGTTTGAAATAATAACTGGAACGCCAAAGGTCATGGCCTCTACTACCGGAAGTCCAAATCCTTCAGCAAGGGACGGATGTAAGAGTGCAGATGCATTACTGTACAAGGTTATCTTTTCTTTTTCTGAAACAGTTCCTTTTATAATAATACGATCGCTTACTTGGTGTTTTTTGGCAAGTGCTTCTATTTTCTCTTTTTGCTTTTTGGAACAGCGACCCACAAAAATTAAACGCGTTTCAGAATTTAAAAACTGAAGCATCGGGATTAGGCTTTCCTGATTTTTATAGCCTCTAAACTCACCGATAGAAAGCAAATATGGGAAATTATATTTTTCACTTTTAATAGCCGAAATTCCCTCACATGGGTTGCCATTGTAAATTACATATTCTTTTACATGGTTTGGGATATCAAATTTCTCCTGAATGTTATTTTTTGTGAATTCTGAAATATATACTAACCCGCTAGCTTTATTTATTTTAGATTGTAAGCTATCAAATCGATCTTTTATTTGATGATGTGGACGGTCAAAGAGCGTAAATAAGGCGTCGTGAATGGTGAAAAGTAATTTTGAATTGTTGTTGTCATGAGGCTCAACTTTGCTTAGATGGGTTACGCTATGCCAAACATCATACTCTTTTTTAAAGGAAAAGTAGCGATGGAAGTCAAAAGAAGTTTTGTGTTTTATTTGCTTACCAAACCGATTCTTAAACTTAAAAGGAGCGTAGTAGGTCAAGTTTATATCTTCATGAGGCTGTTCTGCCATTTTTTCACCTAAGTGCAGTGAAAACTGCCCAAACCCTTTGTTAAGGTTTTTCAGGTAATGGAAATCGATAAAAATGTTTTTTTGAAGATTAGTAGTTTTCAAAAGAGACGGTTTTTGTGTTTTACTTTTTAACACTTAAAATAGATTCGTAATACTTAATAGATTTTTCAACCAATAATTCTTGTGTAAAATTAGCAAGAACTTTTTTTCTAGCATTTAATTTTAGCGTTTTATAGTTATCTGGATTTTTAAAAACTTGATCTATATGTTTTATAAACTCCTCTTTATTATGGGCAATTAATCCATCATCTTTATGCGTTATAATTTCTTCGGCAACAGGAATATTAAAAACTATTGTTGGCTTTTCCATAGCCATAGCCTCTACAATAGTAAATCCAAACGTTTCGCCTCTTGATGGTACAGCAATTACTGAAGCCTGAGATAATTTTTCTGGAATTTTCTCTAACACTAAAGGTCCATAATACGTTGTGTTTTTTATTGCTTTTTTAGATAAAATATCATCTTTTAAGAAGTTAAAATACGTCTCGTTTTTACCGATTAAATGTAAAGTAGCAGTAGGGTGTTTTTCTACAATTACATTAAAAATTTGAGCTAACCTGTCTACCCCCTTTGCTTTTGATAGCGTTCCGAAATAAAAAATGGATTTTTCAATTGTATCAACACTATAGTTAGGGGTAAATAGTTGTGTATTAATACCATTTTGAATTACAGTATCTACGGAAACATTATAATAATCTTTTATAAAATCTGCTGAAAAATAAGAGTTAGCTATGGTGTAAGGTGTGGCTTCCAAAGCTTTTTTTTCCATTTTAATTTTAAGGTGGTTATCTGTGTCACCTAAATATTGCTCCCAAAAACCTCTTGATCCATGATACCTAGTTACTAAGGGTATAGTGTTTTGCCAAAAAGCGGTATAACCACTAAACGTAAAAGACTGAATAACGTCTATATTTTGTTCTGTTGCATATTTATGTAATTTTTTCGCAAGGTATTTTCGTTCTTTTTCAACAAAATATTTTGAGGTCTTTTTAAACCCTAATTTAGAAGAAACAGATCTTGATAATTCTGCTAAAGGATATTGTTTAAAATACTTTTTGAAAAAAACTATTGTAGCTTCATCATCTATAATCTTGAAACTTTTTTTTGAAAATCCATAAATAAAAACGGTATGACCTCGCTTTGTTAGCTCAGAAGTCATAATTTTAAAAAATGTACCTACGCCTCCTGCGGGAGGCAAATCTTTATGAGAATATTCATTAGTAAAAAATAGAATTCTCATATTTATTTAATTATTTCGGCTAACTCACTATACATTTTTTCTGCAATTACATCTTTAGTAAAATTATCTACCAAATATTGATATCCATTTTTCTTAAATTTTTCTTGCAGCGCTATATCATTCAGAAGTTGCATTGTTTTTTCGGCAAAACTTCTTGGATTTCCCACTTCAGCTAACAAACCGGTTTCATTTTCTACAATTACTTCGGGTATTCCGCCGGCATTTGCAGCTACAATGGGCACTTTACAGGCATACGATTCTAATAAAACGCCTCCCGTAGGCTCATTGTTAGAGGTAAACAAAAATAGATCGAATTCAGGTAAAATCTGTGGTATATCTTTCCTAAAACCTGCAAAAATAATGTGATCGGTCAATCCTTTTTCTTCAACGTACTGTCTTATTTCAGTTTCTAGTTTCCCTTTACCAACTAAAATAAATTTAGCTTTCAATTTCTCTTCTTTAACTAATATTTCAACTGTATCTACCCAGGTATAATGGTCTTTAAAGCCTGTGAATTCGGCGATATTTCCTATAATTTTATAATCCTCAGGTATGTTAAATTCTTTATGCAGTAAACCAGTTTTTTCTTTTTTGGGGAATTTTTCCACATCGGTTACACTTCCTACCACACTCAGTCTGCTATGGTCTTTCACTGCATATTTCAGCACTTCTACCACGGGGTGCGACACACAAATTATTTTTTTAATGCCTTTGTAATTGTATTTCCATTTTCTGAAAAAATTGGTGTCCACCCGTTTTATAAGCGTCCGGCAAAGTGCCATTGGGGTTTTCATTCCGTAAAACAAAGAAGCGAGAACGGCCAAGGTATGCGATTGGCTGTTGTGTATAAAAACTACATCAGCGTTCTTTTCTTCAGAAATGTTTTTCAACGATTTAGCAAACTTCAAATCGTATTCACCGTTAAACTCCAGCCCAATCACTTGCATGTTTTTTTGTGATGCAATTTTATATACTTCAGAATCTTTAGGGCAAACAATCCATTGATCTTCCACGTAACCCAAGTCTCTAAATGCTTCATAGAGATATATAATTTTTTGTTCGTGGCCGCGCCAAACTTGCGAAGCGGTTACTTGGATTAATCTCATGAATTTGTTTGTTGAGGTTTAGTTTTCTGCAAAATAACCATAATAATTAAACATAGCTTTCTTCTAATTCAAATTGTATCTTTGAAAAATGAAAAAAGCGTTTTCTGAAAAATACAAATCGAAAGAAAAAGAGGTGCTGAGCATCCTCAATTCGTTTGAAAATAATGGTGAATCTGTAGGAAAAGGAGATAGAAATGTTATCAAGATTTTTCCGTTAGGGGAGCAGGAAATCAACATTAAATCGTTTAAAGTTCCAAATCTAATTAATAAGGTTGTTTATAATTTTTTCAGAAAATCGAAAGCTGAACGGTCTTTTTTAAACGCATCTTATTTGTTAAGTAACAATATAGGAACACCATATCCTGTTGCTTTTATGGAAGAAAGTAATCCTTTGTTCTTCGGAAAAAGTTATTATATAAGTGAACACCAAGATGTAGATTTAACCTACCGCGAATTGGTGGAAAATGCAAACTATCCTGATCGTGAGAACATATTACGGCAGTTTACCGCTTTTACCCATAAATTGCATGAAAACCGAATTCTTTTTAAAGATCACTCTCCAGGAAATACATTGATAAAAAAAGAAGAAAATGGATATCAATTCTATTTGGTAGATTTAAATAGGATGGATTTTAAAGACCTTTCTTTTCAAGAACGAATTAAAAACTTTTCAAGATTATCACCTCATAAAGAAATGGTGGCAATAATGAGTGATGAATATGCAAAAATTACAGGTAAACCCTACGGTAAGGTGTTTGGTTTAATGTGGGGATTGACTGAAAAATTTCAAATGAAGTTCCACCGTAAACGCGAATTAAAGAAAAAACTAAAGCTGAAATAGTTACGATTTTCTATCAAAAATCTTATTGATTTTATATTTTCTGAAAAGGGATAACTTCCTTTTTTTCGGTACGCCGTATTTTTCAATATATTCTTCAATGGTTTTCACCATTCTTTCTGAAGATTTTCCGTCAGTATAAGGATGGTATTCAGCAATTACCTTTGCACGTTTTTTGGCAAATGGATCGGTTGTAAGGTTTTCTGAAACGGCTTTCTGTAATTCTCCTTTTTCAGTATGATTGTCCCATTGTATGTCTTCATTAATATTTCCAAAGGTGATAACGGGTTTATTTAGCAATAAAAATTCGTAAATTACTGAAGAAGTATCGCTTATTAACAAGTCTGCCGTTAAAAATTGCGAAATGATATCACGACCTTCTTTAAAATAAACGGTATCATATGTAGCCGCAAGATTTTTATAAGCCTCAATGAATTTTGAGGCCATTAAATCATGAAACTTAATATTGATTACATAATCGCCTTGTTGTGCTAATTGTTCTATTTCAGGCTCTAAAACCTCTGAAGAAGTTAGGGAAGGCGAGAAGGTAGGCGCATATAATAAAACGTACTTGGCATTATGTTTTTTGAGCAGATCCTCTTTTTCTGAAAGAATTTCTTGATTATTTTGAGCATATGGATCCAATTTTGACCAACCAGTTTCTATGACATCAAAATTTTTAAAACGTGCTTTTAACTTGTTGAAACCTCTCGTAAAATAAGGTCCTTGCGTTAAATATAAATCAAAATAATGTCGAATGTGAAAGTGTGCTTTTTTTTCGCCTGCCAAACCGTGAAAAATCTGAACTTTTAACCCTTGTAAATAGTGTGGCACTTCATTGCCAGGCGCAATAATAGCATCGCTTTTAAAAGCTTCTAATTCAGAAATACTTTGTGTTACAGGTTCATTGGTAAAGGGAAAAAGTTTTGCAAGTTTTGGAGTGATAAACCAAATATATTCATGAGCTTGTTCCTGTAAAACCTTTTTTATGGGTTTCATAATTTCAAAAGCATAGGCATTTTGACAGAACAAAATCACTTTCATAGGTTACAGAAATTTATTTACGTTGTCTAAATCTTCTTGAAAATCTATTTCCATACAGTTAAATGCTGAAATATCTACGGCTTTTACTTTCGCATTGTCTTTTTCAATGAGCAGTTCGAGCCCACGTTCAAAGTAATCGTTATTATGACATTCTTCTAGTCTCAAAATATACTCTGAAAGATTGTTTTTTGAAATAAAGTTAACGCCAACCGCTTCGCCCAAACCGTTTTTAACTTCTTTTGAAAGTTGATTTATATAGCCATTTTCTAATGTATATTTTACTTCCTCATCGCCAACTGAATTTGTATTTACAGCTACAAATGAAGTGTCTTCATCAATATGGGGTTGTAGGTTTTCTAGTAATTTTTCATCAAAAACAACATCACCATTAAACCAAAGTACACTCTCTCCTTTGCATTTTTTTAAAGCTCGTACAAGACTTTTTGCTGTGTTGGTTTGATCAAAATACGGATTGTAAACATAAGCCAATTGCGGAAAATTTTCCATAATGCTGTTTTTTTTGAACCCAACAACTACGTAAACATCGTGTTCAGAAAAGTATTTGTCTATGTTTTCAAGCATCATTTGCATAATGCTTTTTCCATTTTTTAGTGGTGTAAGCGGTTTAGGAAACGGGTTGCCCAATCTGGAGCCAATTCCTGCAGCAAGGATTACGATTTTCATTTATTTATTGGAGTTGTTTTTAATGATCTGTTTTAGTTTTAAATACTTTAAGAAAGTAGTGTAGGCGCTAAAGGTACAAATTATTAAACCATTGAAACCGTCTAGGAAACCTAGGCGTAAAATATAGGCTTTAAAAAAGGTCCAAGCTGGTTTTACTAAAATCTCAAATATACCCGATTTTCTGCCTAGTTTATAATATTCCCTTGCCGCAATAGAAGAGAATTTGTGTACTTTCAAGCTATGTTCTTCATAGCTGGTATGTACCCAGTGTAAAATACTGCCATCTAATTTTCCTTTCTTAGAGTTGGGCTGCATTTGTATGGTGTCGTGTGGGTTAATACCACCCCAACGGGCTTTATTGCGGTCAAAAACACGGAGTTTTCTATCAGGATACCAATCTGAATGATAAATCCATTGTCCACAATAATTATTGAACCGTTTGGCATAATAGCCGTCTTTTTCCCAGTTATTTTTTAATCGTAATATGGCAGCTTGCAGCTCTTTGTTTAAAGCTTCATCGGCATCAAGAGAAATAATCTTATCATATTTTGCAGCATCGATTGCTGAGTTTTTCTGCTGAATATGTCCTTCAAATTTCTGCTGAATAAACCGAACCGGATATTTTTTGCAAATAGCTTCAGTAGCATCGGTACTGAAAGAGTCTAGTATAACAATATCATCAGCTATCGGAAGCAGCGATTCAATACATCGGGCAATTTTACTTTCTTCGTTTAACGTGATTACTGTGGCCGAAAAACGTTTAGCTTCAGGATATAAATTTTCGCCGGTAAGAAACTCATGTAATTTTGGAATGATGAGTTCCGGTTTAAAAAAATCATAACTTTTCTGTCCCTTAGCACGTGCGCCTTTTTTATTTGAAAAATGAGGTTTGTAATCAATATAGTCATATAAATGTACCGAAGCATGATTCTTTCGGTCTTCAAAAATATTCCACGCTTCTTTTTTAATCCAAGGACAGAATATAGAAAAAGTTTTTACACCCAGTGCTTTTGCCATATTTATAGCGCCGCCTTCGTTGCCTATCAATGCATCACAATGGTGGGTAAGCGCCATAAATTCACGAAGGGTTTTTCCGTAAAGCTCCAAAAAGATATGCTGTTGTGTTTTTGGACTACATAAATTATACAGCTCTTCTACCTTTGGTCTTTGACTAGGAATATAATTGAAAAGCAATTGCCCGTTGGTTTGTTTCACGATATAATCCAAGAGTTTTGCCATAAAAGGAAGCGGATAGGTTTTAAACTCGTTGCTTCCCAAGGCGCTAATCATAAATAGTTGTTTTGAAGTATCTATTTCATGCTTTTGTAGAATTTTTTCCGCATTGCTTATCTCACTATCAGTTAAGTATATTTTTGGTTTACAATTTTGTTCAATCTCTTTAATAATAGGAGATAGTAGCATTAACCTGTTTTCAATCGCCAATCCAGCTTGTGTTAATGACATGGTGTGCCGAGAAAACGTGTGGGTGTATGCAAACTGGGTGTACCATTTTTTATATGAAATACGGTATTTTGCTCCCGAGCTTTTTGCTATCCAAGCGCTGCTTATTTTAGCATACGCATCGATCACCACATCGTAGCCTTCCTTTTTTACACTCTCCCGCAAGGCCTTAAACTCGCTCTTAGAAGACTCCACTTCATTGGTAAATGGAATCACTTTATCAATAACAGGGTTATTTTCAATTACGGGAATGGTGTGCGAATTGACTAAGTAATGTAACTCAGCTTCTGGAAAATGGTTTCGTAATACCTCAAATAGCACGGTGGACGTTAACACGTCACCAATCATTTTTTGTTGTATTACGAGTACTTTCATCTAATTATACCGCTACATTATACTCGCGAAGTGCGTCATTAAGCGATGTTTTTTTATTGGTACTTTCTTTTCTTTTACCAATAATTAAAGCACAAGGCACTTGAAACTCTCCTGCAGGAAATTTTTTGGTATAACTTCCAGGAATTACTACTGATCGCGATGGAATTAAACCTTTTGTTTCAACAGGTTCATCACCGGTTACATCGATTATTTTTGTAGAGGCAGTCAAAACAACGTTTGCACCTAAAACAGCTTCTTTTTCAACTCGTACGCCTTCCACAACGATACATCGTGAACCAATAAAAGCATTGTCTTCTATAATTACTGGGGCGGCTTGTAAGGGTTCTAAAACGCCACCAATTCCAACCCCGCCACTTAGGTGAACGTTTTTACCAATTTGAGCACAACTTCCCACAGTTGCCCACGTATCAACCATCGTACCTTCATCAACATAAGCACCAATATTTACATAGCTGGGCATCATTATTACTCCTTTTGAAACGTATGCTCCATGACGTGCAACCGCATGTGGTACTACGCGTACCCCTTTTTCTTTATAGCCTTTTTTCAACGGAATTTTATCGTGGTATTCAAAAATACCAGCTTCCATAGTTTCCATTTTTTGAATTGGGAAGTATAAAACCACTGCTTTTTTTACCCATTCATTTACTTGCCATCCATCGTTGGTGGGTTCTGCACAACGAAGTTTCCCCTCATCGCAAAGTTTCACTACCTCGCGAATAGCATTTATGGTTTTGGTATCTTGTAATAAGGAACGATCGTTCCAAGCTTTTTCTATTATTTGTTGTAACTGGCTCATATTTCAATCAAAATTTAATCACAAAGATAAAAGTCCAATGCAATTAACTTCCCTTTTTTGGCATACTATTTTACAAACCCGTATTTTTGCAGCCGAATGGGACGAATTTTAGCCATAGATTACGGTACTAAACGCACTGGAATTGCTATAACTGACGAATTACAGTTAATAGCTTCCGGATTGACAACGGTACCCACAAAAGAACTATTCGATTTTCTGAAAAAATATATAGCTTCAGAAAAAGTTGAATTGATTTTGGTGGGCGAACCGAAGCAGAAAGATGGTACTGCGAGTGATGTAGAGGTTCATATTAAAGAATTTATTCTGAAGTTTTCCAAAGCATTTCCAGAATTGGAACTAAAACGGGTAGATGAACGATACTCAAGTAAAATGGCGTTCCAAACGATGATTGATAGTGGGTTAAAGAAAAAGAAACGCAGAAATAAAGCTTTGATTGATGAAATTAGCGCTACCATTATCCTTCAAGAATATTTATACAATAAATAGTTAGATTTAAACCCATACGAATGATTTTACCAATTGTAGCATACGGCGATCCCGTTTTAAAAAAGGAAGCAAAAGAGATTGATGCAGAATATCCAAAACTGGATGAATTGCTCGAAAACATGTACGAAACAATGTACGCTGCAAGAGGCGTTGGCCTAGCTGCGCCACAAGTAGGGCTTCCTATTCGTATATTTTTAGTAGATGCAAGCCCTTTTGCCGATGATGAAGATTTAACTGAAGAAGAGCGCAAACAACTTGAAGGTTTCAAAAAAACATTTATCAACGCTCGTATTTTAGAAGAATCTGGTGACGAATGGGCTTTTAACGAAGGGTGTTTGAGTATTCCGGAGGTTCGGGAAGATGTATTTCGCCAGCCAGAAATTGTTATTGAATATGAGGACGAAAACTTCAAAACCCATAAGGAAACTTTAAAAGGAATTGCTGCTCGTATTGTACAGCACGAATACGACCATATTGAAGGGATTTTATTTACCGATAAACTTTCGCCATTAAAGAAACGGCTGATTAAAAGTAAGTTAAGTAAAATTTCAGCAGGGAAAATCAACATTGATTATAGAATGAAATTCCCTAAAGCCAAAAAGAAACGTTAATAGCATTGCAAAGAATAATGAAACCGTGCATATTTGCACCTTTCAAAAATTGAAAAAGATAGTTTATGAGCTTAGAAAAAATTTTATCAATTGCCGGTAAGCCCGGATTGTACAAGTTAAAAACACAAACGCGTAGTGGTTTTTTAGCCGAATCATTATTAGACGGAAAAAAAATTAACGTAAGCGGACGTCATAATGTAAGTTTATTGAGCGAGATAGCGATCTACACGTTAACTGAAGAAGTTCCAATTAGAGAGGTGTTTTCAAAAATTTCAGAAAAAGAAAATGGGGGAGCGGCCATTAGCCATAAAGAACCTAAAATAAAATTGGAAGAATACTTTTTTGAGGTTTTACCAGATTATGATGAAGATCGTGTATACCCAAGTGATATCAAGAAAGTAATACAGTGGTATAACTTACTTCAAAAAAATGAAATTACAGATTTCTCCGAACCTGAAGAGTCTAAAGAAAAAGCTGCTTCAGAAGAAGAGTAATTACTATATAATAAATTATAAAAAAGCCCGTATCATAATTTGGTACGGGCTTTTTTATAAATTGAAATTTCCTTATTTTTTGGTACGTCTGTATTTTTTAGTTGAACCTACCCTTAGTATAAAGAATCCAATCAATGCAGAAATAAAGGAGCCAAGAAGGATGCCTATTTTAGCAGAATCAATATAGGCAGGATTATTTTTAAATGCTAAACTAGCCACAAAAATGGACATGGTAAATCCAATCCCAGCTAGAAAGGAAACTCCTATAATGTGTTTAAAAGTTATGTCGTTTGGTATTGAAATTAACCGTATACGCTGTGCAAAAAGGATAATAGTAGTAACGCCAATACTGTTTCCTAAAACCAATGATGCGGCAATAACCGTTATTAAACTAGTTTCTAGTTGAACATCGCTATTAAGCATAACTCCTGCATTGGCAAAAGCAAAAATAGGAATGATAAAATAAGCTACCCAACCGTGCAACCCATGCTCTAAGTGTTGCAGTGGACTTTGAAACTTACTGGTCCAATCTTCTAAATCGTCAATTTCTCTAATTTGTTCCTTGGACAGAATGGGTTTATTTATTACTTCAGCTTTTTTAATGTTATTGGTTATGTCCATTAGGTTATCAATAAAATCTGGAGTATGGATCTTTTGGCGTACAGGAATGGAAAACGCTAATAAGATACCTGCAATTGTAGGATGAATACCAGATTTTAAAAATAAGGTCCAAATAACGATACCAAAAATAAGAAGCATAAACCTTGAATAATACCCTCGGTACGAAACAAAATACAAGAAACCTAATAGTGCCATAGCTGCTGCTAATAGACCAAGGTTAATACTTTCACTATAAAAAAGAGCAATTACTAGAACGGCCCCAATATCATCAACAATGGCAAATGCAGTCAAGAAAACTTTAAGACTTAGCGGTACTCTATTTCCTAAAAGGTTTAGTACTGCCAAGGCAAATGCAATATCGGTAGCCATTGGTATTGCCCAACCTTCAGTAGTTTCAGGGCTTTTGTTAAGTAAAAAGAAAAACAATACAGGGATAGTCATCCCTCCAATAGCTCCAAAAAGTGGAAAGGCAATTTTCTTAACGGTATTTAATTCGCCAATTAAAAACTCTCTTTTTATTTCTAAACCAATCAAGAAAAAGAAAATGGCCATTAATCCATCATTAACCCAAAGTATAAGGGGTTTGTTTAGTTCAAAATCCTGAATTGAAAAACCAAGTTTATAGTCCCATATTGCTTGGTAGGTATCTGCATAAGGCGAATTAGCCCATATTAAAGCAATAATAGTTGCAACAAGCAACAAGATTCCACTAAAGGCTTCAATTTTTATAAATTTTTTGAAAGGTGTTACAAGAGCTTTTTTAATCATATAATAAAGATGCTAATTACGGCGCTAAGTTATGTGAGTAGCATTCATTGTTTTTTAGGTTAAAAAACAACTGTTTTTCTGCCAAATACTTACCGTCAGAGTCTGATTTTATACCGAATTTACAAACCTTAAAAATACGAATTTTGGTATATATTTTTTTATTTATGGTCGCTTTTTACGTTATAAAAACGATTTCCAGTAGCTTTGTTTTATAACTTTTGAAATACATATTTATGAACTCCAGAAAAGACCAATTGCGTGCATTTGACCGCCTTCTAACCATCATGGACGAACTTCGTGAACAATGCCCTTGGGACAAAAAACAAACCTTGCAGACCTTGCGACACCTCACTATTGAAGAAACATACGAACTAGGTGATGCAATTTTGGATAATAATCTTGAGGAAATTAAAGGCGAATTGGGCGATTTGTTGCTACATATTGTCTTTTATGCTAAAATTGGTAGTGAAACTAATGATTTTGATATTGCTGATGTCACCAACCAAATTTGTGAAAAATTGATATCTCGTCATCCACATATTTATGGTGATGTTGATGTGGCTGATGAAGAAGAAGTAAAAAGAAACTGGGAAAACTTAAAGCTAAAAGAAGGTAAAGAAAGTGTGCTGGAGGGTGTGCCGAAATCGCTTCCGTCATTGGTGAAAGCGAATAGGATTCAAGATAAAGTAGCTGGAGTAGGTTTTGATTGGGAAGAGCCGCAGCAAGTTTTTGAAAAACTAAAAGAAGAACTAGAAGAGCTACAACATGAAGTAGCAGATAACAATAAAGATAAAATAGAAGCCGAATTTGGGGATGTTTTATTCTCTATGATTAACTACGCCCGTTTCTTACATATAAACCCTGAAAATGCTTTAGAACGAACTAATAAAAAGTTTATTACTAGGTTTCAGTATCTGGAAAGTAAGGCTAAAGAAAAAGGAATAGCTCTAAAAGATATGACGCTATCCGAAATGGATGTTTTTTGGGAAGAAGCGAAACAGTTATAATTCTTTAAAAGTCAACTAGTAAAAACAATCAATCTTCCGTCAATTTTTACTTCAGAAAAATTAAAAGTCTGCTGTATCCATTTGAGTGTAGTTTCTGAATAAAATACTACGTGTGTTTTATCGTTTTTATAATTCCAATTTTCAAAATTGGTTGTGGTAGAAAAGAGATCTGTCATGCAATAGAGCTTTCCATTCGGTTTCAACAAACTTTTTAAAAGTGCAAACTCTTTATCTGGATTGTGAAAATGCTCCATCACTTCACAACACACTATAAAATTATATGATAGCTTTAATGCTTCTCGATTTGGATGAAAAAAAGTATCGTATAAGGTTAAAGAATACCCTTTATCGGATAGCATTTTGGTAATAACAGGGCCGGTTCCGGCGCCAAAGTCTAACCCAAGAGCATTGGTAGGAAAGTCTGTGGCTACAGCTTCAACAATAGGGGAAACAAAGTTTTGGTACCCAATATCCGTTATATCGTTATTATGCGTTAAATAACGTTCCTTTTCAGTTTTTTGAGACGGGTAATGGATACTTGCTTTAAAAACCAAATCACAAGTGTTGCATCTGTAAAATATACCTTCATTGCCATTATGGTATTCAAAATTATCATTAAGCTTACATAATGGGCAAATTGGGTGGTTAGGCATCTCTAACCGATTTTATTTTAGAAAGTTTGGCTTTCCAAACTTCTAACTGCTCTTTGTGTTTGGCAATGTTATTATGTACTTCTTTCACCAAAGGATTATCGTCATCAACATGTTTAAAGAAGCTCAAATTATTTTCTAATTGTCTAATCTCATCTTTAGTTTCATTTATCTTTTTCGAAATAAAGAAGTGTTCATTTTTAAGTTTTCGCTCATCATCCCGGTTACTTAGGGTGTTAAGCTTATTTTCAAATTTAATAAGCTCAGCATCTTTTTTGCTCAGGTCTAATTTATTGAACAAACCATCCAAGGTTTTATTAAATTTTTGTTCAATGTTTCGCTTTTTATAAGGGACACGACCAATTTTTTTCCATTCGCTTATATTTGCTTTAATGATTTTTAAATCTTTTTTATGATCTCCAGAAAGGTCAAGGTTGTTCATTTTTTCTAGCAGACTTTCTTTAGCTGCAAAATGTTCTTTTTCTTCTTCCTTTTCTTCGTCTTTTTGAGCGTGTAATCTATCAAAGTAATGGTTGCATGCTGCTTTAAACTGTTTCCAGATTTTATCACTGTATTTTCGTGGTACGTGACCAATTTTTTTCCAATCTGCTTGGACTTTTTTCATTAACGGAGTCGTGGTCTCTGTGTCGTCGCTGTCTTTATTGTCTTCGGCAATTTTCACTAACTTACGTTTCTTTTCTAAATTAGCATATTGCTCTTTTTTCTGATCTTTATAATAAGCATTTTTAGTCCTATTGAAAGTACGAGTAGCGTCTTTAAATGCATTCCAAATTCCTTTATTTAAAGCTCTTGGTACTTTTCCAGCGGCAAAATAGGCATCACGTAATTCTTGTACTTTTTTAATGGCATGTTGCCAAGCTTGATGACTAGGCTTGGTATTTTCTGTAACTTGCTTTATCTGGTTAATAAGGTCTTTCTTTACCTCATAATTAGCTTCATATTCCTTTTCTTGCTCTTCTAGGTGTGCGTGGCGTTTATCGTGAATAACTTTAGTAGCTTCACTAAATTTATCCCAAACATCTTCCCGGTATTCTTTAGCAACAGGGCCCACATCTTCTTTCCACATTTTGTGGAGCATTTGTAATTCTCTAAATGCTTTATTAATGTTTTTTTCTTGAGCTAACTCTTCGGCCCTGCCTATTAGCTTAAGTTTTTGTTCCAGATTATGTTTAAAATCCATATCTCTGAACTCACGATTTAAATGTAGAAAATCGTAAAAATTTTCAACGTGATGGTGATAATTATTCCATACTAAATTGTACTTATCCCTTGGTATAGCTCCCGCTTCGTGCCAACGTTTTTGTATATCTTTAAAGTGATTGTAAGTTTTGCCCATGCTTTCTTCAGCATTTAACAACCCTTTTAATTCCTCAATAAGATTTTGCCTTTTTTCAAGGTTGGCGTGGAGGTCGCGCTTTAAGTTTTTGTAGTGCTTATTGCGTTTTTCTTTATAATCAAAGTAAAGTGAATTAAAATCTTTCTTTAGTGGAGTGGTATATTGAAAGTCGATTATGTTTCCACCATCGGCCAAAAACTCTTCCTTTTTTTGCTCTAAAAGCTCATTAAATTTTGAGTTGAATTCTGATCTTATCTCTTCAACTTCATTTTTAATTTTTTGAACCGGATTGTTTTTGAGTAACGACTTAAACTCATTGATCAGCTCTTTTTTAGAAAGTTCGCTGTAGTCTTTTCCCTCGTCTTCTTCCTCATCTTCTTTTTCTTCCTCATCTGAAGAAGTGATTTCTTCTTCCTCTTCCTCATCAGTATTTTCATTTGAAACCTTTTCAGTTTCAGCTTTATCAGAAGTGACTTCTTCTTCAGGTGCAATTTCTTTTTCTGAACTTTCCTCGGATGGCTTTTCTACTTGTTCTTCGGAAGAATTTTCTTCTGCAGAAAGCTTTTCTGTTGGTGCTTTAGTTTTAGTAGATTCATCAACTAGTGCATTTTCTAATACCTCGGTATCCTCTTTAGAATCTGCTTTGTCAGTATTTTCAACTTTTTCTACTTCTTTTTTTGAAGAATTGATTGTTTCGTTGTTTTCTGAAACTGTTTCTTCTTCTTTTGCCGTTTTTTTGTCAGACATATCTTTCAATGTTTAGGTTCGTTATCCTTAAAGGGTCAAGATACTAACAACTAAGCAAACGACAAAGGTTCGGTCTTTTTTTTGAAAAGATTTAGTAGAAACTTACGATCGCCAAATTTTCCAAGCTTTTTTTGCTTGATGTTCCAGCATTTTCAATCCGTTACTTGTTCGTGCACCTTGTGCTTGCCCTAATTTTAGAAATTCTGTTTGCGACGGGTTGTAGATTAAATCAAAAAGCACGTGATTGTCAGTGATGTAGTGATAGGGAATGTTTGGGTATTCTGATACGTTCGGGAACGTGCCAAGAGGGGTGCAATTTATAATTAAAAAGTATTTATTTAGTACTTCCCTTGTTAACTCTTGATATGTAATAGTATTTTCAGTTTTTTTACGGGAGACGATTTTATACTGAAAACCCATAGTCTCTAAGACATATTTAATAGCTTTTGAAGCACCGCCAGTACCTAGTATTAAAGCTGTTTTTTCTTCAATAGGTAAAAAATTGGCAAGAGATTTTGCAAAGCCGTAGTGATCGGTATTAAAGCCTTTAAGGCTTCCGTCGTTCTGAAATTTTATGGTATTTACGGCTCCTATTTCTGAAGCTTCTTTGTCAATTCTATCTAAGAAAGGGATAATAGCTTCTTTATACGGAATGGTAACATTTAAGCCTTTTAAATCTTTAGTATTAGAAATTAATTTTGGAAACTCATTAATGTCTTCAATATCAAAATTTTGGTAAGTGTCTGCTCTGTTTTCTTGTTCAAATTTTACAGAAAAAAAAGTTTTTGAAAAAGAATAGGAAATGTTTTTTCCTATCAGTCCGTATTTAGCCATTATTTTTGGTTCTTGCTTTATGGTACCAATCTAAACTTAGTACGATTAGTATGCCTGCGAAAATAAAGAAAATAGCCCAAAAGGTATCGAAAGAAAATTCTGATGGCCAATAGCGGTCGTATCCAGTGATTATTACACGGTCATTGGCATCGTATTTTATCTTTCCGAAGGCATCAAGTGCATATATTTTTTCTTTCCAGGGCCAAACTACCCCTAAAGAGCCCGAAATAAAACCAATGATAACAGCGTAGGTGGCTTTTTTAAAACGTTTTAGTACATACGCCAAGAGATGTGAAAGCGATACCAAACCTACTAAGGAACCAAATGAAAAAGAAGCTAAGACTTTAAGCAACTCAATACGCTCTGGGTTGTTTACAAAGCTGAAATCTAACTGTGCCAAATCTATAAACGTATCGTATAAAGCATTGACCGAATCTACTAATAATAAAACATAATTACCTAGGAGGATTAGTATAAAAGAGCCCGAAAGTCCGGGCAAAGTCATACCGGAAACTCCTATAATACCACAAAAAAATACAAAAAGTAAATTGCTATTCTCCTTGGCAGGTTCTAGAAAACTAATGCTAATTCCAGCGATAATACCGCATAAAAGGTAGGCGACGTATTTTCGGTTCCAGTCACCAAAATCCTTAGCTATATAATAAATAGAACCGATAATCATACCAAAAAAGGCGCTCCAAACGTATAGCTCGAAATGTAATAATAACATATCTAGCAGTATAGAGATGCTGAAATAACTGATTATCATCCCCAGTAAAAGAAGTCCTAAAAAACGTCCGTTTATATATTGGTAAAAACTCCTAAAGCGACCATCAAATAGTAAACCAATAGCTTTTCGGTTTATTTTTTGAAGAGAATATATGAACTCTTCGTAAAAGCCTGCAACAAAAGCGACCACCCCACCAGAAACACCCGGAACTTTATTGGCAGCACCCATAGCTAGTCCTTTAAGAATTAGCCACATTTTATCGCTAAACGACCTTTCTTCGTACATTTATTTTTTGTTTTTTGAAACGGCTACACGCTCCAATATAAAAATACTCAAAAAGCCTAAGACCATAAAAATAAGAGCATATAGAATTTGTGGATCTTCAGGATACTGTGTGGGTATAATGCTACGTTCAATAAAAGGTACTTCTTCCCCGTGAGAGTTTAATCGATATTTTAAAACTTCTTTCCAGGGCCATATTTTATTTAGCGCTCCAACCATAAAACCTGTTAAGACAGCTAAAATTAAATTCTTATGGTTTTTAAACATCCAGTTTAATACACGAGAGAACACTTTTAAGCCTGCAATGGCACCTACTGCAAATATTCCTATTTTCAATAAGGCTTGCGAAATAAGCTGCCAATTGAAATTGGCAATGCCTTCTCCCAATTGCGAAATAGTTCCAATAATAGCCGTATAGGCTCCTAATAACAGCAGTATAAAAGCACCACTAATTCCGGGTAAAATCATAGCTATAATTGCTACAAAACCCGCAAAAAATAAAAACCAGGTACTATCTGCTGTTCCCAAAGGTTCTGCCAAGGTGATAGCGTAGGCGGCAACAGCGGCTATAATTAGTGCGATACTGACGATTACATTCCATTTTGTAACTTGTTTCCCTACATATAAAATACTTGCTATTACCAAACCAAAAAAGAAGGACCAGACCAAAATAGGGTGGTTGCTCAATAACCAAGTAATTGTTTTGGCCAGCGATAAAATACTGATTGCAACTCCTGCAAACAAAGCAACCAAAAAAGGAAGATTATAGGCTCTCCAAGCTTTTGAAAAGCTTTCTTTTTTCCAAAGTTTGAAAAAACCAAGGTCGAGTTTGTGAATGGTTTCAATTAACTCTTCATAAATGCCCGAGATAAAAGCGATGGTACCGCCCGATACTCCCGGCACCACATCGGCAGCTCCCATAGCTAGGCCTTTTGCAGTGATAACTAGATATTGTATAAAATTACGTTTTGGCATAGCAAAAATTTACTGAATGCCAAAAATACGTAAATTACAAAGAAGGGTTTTTGTGTTTTTCGATTATTTGCTGCACGGAAGGTCGCTGAAAAAAGTTAGGGAACAACTCTTCTATGATGATTACATATTCCCGGTTGAACTTCAGTCCATTTTTTAAGTGATAGACCGCCTTTCTTTCTTCAGTTAAAATATTGTACAAACCTGCAAACCTAAACTCTATTTCGGCATTTTCTGGATAAAACTCAGAAGCTTGCAAGAGATTTTTTACAGCTGCTTCAAACTCACCTAATTTCAACAAGAGGTCACAACGACTAAGCCAAGTGTTTAGCTCATAGTTTCCAAGTTCTAAAGTTCTACGATACCCGTGTTCTGCCTCTTCAAATAAATGCAACCTCAGATTAATACGGGCATACCGCTTCCAGTATCGTACATTTTCACTGTCTATATTGATTGCTTTTTCAATATAATAAAGGGATTTTTTGTAGTTCTTCTTCTTAAAATAGTGATCGGTAATCGCTATCCACCCTTTATCGAGTAGCCCATCTTCTTCTACACATTTTGTGTAAAACTGAAGTGCTAACTCGCTATTTCCTAGTTTTTCATAACATTTACCAATTCGTAATAAAGCAAAGGAAGTAGGGTCGTCTAATCCTAATGTTATGGTGTAGCTTTCAATGGCGTCTTCATATTGCTTCAATTTTTCTTGAACTTTTCCTTTTTCAAGATAAGCACCGATAAAACGATCATCGCTAATTATTGCAAAATCAAAAGCTGCCAACGCTTTTTTAAAGTCTTTTAAAATGTAGTACTGTTTTCCTACTTGGTGCCAAGCGACTTCACTGTAAGGGTTTTTATCTAGAAAATCGTTTAAATAATCTATCGCTTCTTCATGTTGTTCTAAAAATTCAAAACAGTAAATAATATTGTATAAAGCCGAGTAATCTTCTTCGTCGTTTTCAAGACATTTCATGAAAAATAGCTTGGCATTTTCAAAATCTTCCAAAAACAAATATTCCATCCCAATGAGGGCCATAACATCGTTTTCATCATTCGTGATTTCTAATGCTTGCTCCAATAATTGGATGGCATTTTTATGATCGTCACGTCTCGAAAAGATGTTCGCTTTTTGTATATAGACCTCTTGATTAGACTGTTCTAAGGAATACAGTTCGTCTAACATTGATTCTGCTACGTCCAGTTCATTTTCAAAAATGTGCATTTCAATCTGAAATAACTTCAAATTGGTCGCAGAAGGGTGTTGTTCCAATCCTAACTTGGTAGCCTTTTTTGCAAGGGCTATTTTTCCATTTTCAAGATAAAATTGAATAATGTCCTCAAACTCTTCCGAATCGAAAAAAAAGACACTGTTTGTCTTCAACATAGATTCAAAGCGGGAGAGGGAGAAGTTGTCGTGCTCGTTTGGAGGTAATTGCATACGGAACGTTTTACAGTTTCTTCTATTTTAAAGATACTAATGTAATAGGCTATTCAATAGTTATGCCGTGTTTGTTGTTAACAGGCTTATTAACAGTTGTTTTTATTTTTAAACGTCTAAAAAACAGCTACTTGAGTTTAATTTGTTGTTTTGAGATCTCATTAAGGATGCCTGTTATAATGTCACAGCCTTGCTTAATTTCTTCTTCTGAAATGGTTAGAGGTGGGGTGATTCTGACAGCTCGTGGTTCAAAAAGGAGCCAAAAAAGAATCAAATTATTGTCTTTACAGCGTAAAATAACTTCGGAAGCGATTTCAGCAGAGTCCATTATTAAAGACAGCATTAACCCTTTACCGCGAATCTCTTTAATTGAAGAGTGTGTTAAATACTTTCTGAATAATTGTTCCTTCCGAAGCGTTTTCGGAATTAAATCAGTTTCGGTTATTTCTAGCAAGGTTGCCAAAGCAGCAGAGGCAATAACAGGATTTCCGCCAAATGTGGTAATGTGTCCCAATTTTGGGTTATCCTTCAGTAGAGCCATATGTTTTTGTGAAGCTGTAAATGCACCAATAGGCAATCCGCCGCCCATACCTTTTCCCATGACCAAAATATCGGGAACTATATTAAAATACTGAAATCCGAAAAGTTTACCCGTACGACCAAAGCCTGGTTGAACTTCATCTAAAATTAAAAGCGTTCCTGTTTCATTACAACGCTCACGGACTTCCTGTAGGTACCCATTCTCAGGGAAAATAAACCCGGCACCGCCTTGAATGGTTTCCAGAATTACCGCCGCAGTTTTTTGTGTTATTTTATCAAGGTCGTCAATATTATTAAAACGTATCGGGAGGCAATCAGGTACTAAAGGTGCAAATGGGGTTTTTCGATCTTCGTAGCCCATTACGCTCAACGCGCCAAACGTGTTTCCATGGTATGCATTATGGGCGTATAAAATTTCAGACCGCCCAGTTACTCGGCGTGCTAACTTTAAAGAAGCATCGATAGCTTCAGCGCCGCTGTTAACTAAATAAGTAGTCTCTAAAGGAACGGGTAATAGGTTTGCTAAAAGTTTGGTTAACTTTACTGCTGGTTGTTGTATATACTCGCCATATACCATTACATGCAGATACTTGTCAAGTTGGTGTTTTATAGCTTTTATAATGCGTGGATGACGGTGTCCTAAACTACAAGCTGAAACCCCTGCAATAAAATCTAAGTGTTTGTTGCCGTCATTGTCGAAAATATAACTTCCTTCGGCATGGGAAATTTCGACGGCCAACGGATGTGGTGTGGTTTGGGTTTGATATTTAAAAAAGTCTTCTTTCATGGTCTTTCTGCATCTTTTTTAATTCTCTTGTTCTTCGGAAGAGTTGTCTTGTGCATCCTTTTTAGGATCGGGAGGTTTTCGTATTAAATCGTTTTGAATACTATCTGTCTCCCGTGTCATTGGTTTCGGGCCGTCTTCTCGATTTTGAAAGTCTTTCGCTTTAAGTTTAGATTGTTCAGGGATCTCCATCCCATCTTCGGGAACATCATCAAAAAATTCACCTTCGTCTTCAGGCAAACGAATTCCTTTAATTTTTGGTAGAATAGGAGCAGGTTTGTCTTTAAAAAGGTCTTCTACTTTTTGTAACCGCTCTTCACCTCGCCAGTTAAAACCTGGTAAAATACGTGCGTTTTCTGGGAATTGAGACGGAGGGTATAATTTTCCGTCAACATTCTTTAAGAAACGGACCCCAGTGATTTCCTGACTTTCCAAATACATTTGTATATCACTAGAAAGCGTATTGTTAATGCCTACTAATTCATCCTTTTCATTTCTAGAGAAAAAGATTACCTCGGCATTTTTATGAATATTGACAGTGTCTAATTCATTATCTGTAAATAACCCTATAAGGCGTTCGCCTTTTACTTGGTTGTATCCCGCACTGTCTTTTTGAATTAAAAACGCATTATTGAAAACTTTTAGGGTATCCAATTTCTCCGTTTTACTATTGGAAAGTATATGAATTGTATCACCCGTCATTTGATTTTCACCACTCCATAAAATTGGATTTCGAAGTAATTTGGTAATACCTTTTTTTTGGTTTACATAGATCGAGTCACTTTTGCCACTAGTAGGTTGTTCTCCTTCTGCACCTCTTTTAAACAATCGCGCCCGGTAAAATCCTTTTATAATTCGGTTTTCGGGTTTTCCTGTAACTTGTAATGTATCGGCGTGTACGTAAATGGAGTCTTGATCCCGTAGCGTAACCGCCACAGCACGTTTTGTAATGAAAACGGAATCTTTTTCACGAAACACTTCCGCATAATGCCCACGAATAATACTTTTGTTTACAGTATCGAGCACCTTAATATTGTTGGTTGCCGAAGCAAAACTTTTGTTTTGGTCAAAATAAATACTATCGCCGTATAAAATTCTATTTTCGTAATCTACACGAGAATTTTTTACAAAATGACCGGTTTTTGCACGGGTGTCATAATAGCCACGATCGCAATATATGGTACTAGATTCAGTCTTTATTGTTGAAGGACCATATAGATAAGCGCCTCCCGTTTCAGAATAAAAATCTAGTTGGGGTGAGTTTACTGTGTAATCAGGATTATTGATTACTACATCTGAAAGGAATTGGTATTTTTTAGTTTCGGCATAATAACGTCCAACTTGGCTTGTTAAGGTACTTGAAGTGTCTCTAACGGTTCCACCTGTTCGGTAATACGCTTGTTGTTTTATACGGTCAAAATAAAGAGTATCTGTTTTTAATGTTGTTTTTGGGTCTTTGAAGAGCACATCTCCACTGGCAAAAGCAAACTGAGTGTTACCATTGTATTCAGCATATTTACTGTCTAGTGTAACCGTATCAGCTTGGTTTATCTTTACATTACCATAAGCTTTTACAAAATTATCTTTTAAGTATACATACGCTTGGTCACACCACATTTCGACTCCTTCATGAACAATATACACTTGTCCAGTATCATCTTTTGTGTAAATAGCAGCATCGGGTAGTTCGGGTCTGATTTCAAGGTAGCCAGACTCTATGTCCACTTTTGTTTTCTCAGGTTCCTCTTGCGCATATAGTGTCATTCCGAAGAAAAAACAAAGTAGTATGTTTATGGATACTTTCAATATGTAGTTGCTTTTATACGCTTACGTAACGTGCCTTAACCTAGAAAAAGTATACTATCGCTCAATTGTTTGTACTCTGTCAGGGCCTACGGAAACAATTTTAATTGGAGTTTCTAGTTCTTTTTCTAAAAATTCGATGTAGTCATTTAGCTCTTTTGGAAGCTGTGATGCATCGTTCATTTTAGTTAAATCTTCTTTCCAACCTTTCATTTCGGTATAAACCGGAGTTATATTTTCCGCTTCGATATTGTACGGTAAATGTTCAATCGTTTCACCTTTGTATTTATAGGCAGTACATACTTTTAGTTTTTTGAAACCACTTAACACATCACCTTTCATCATCATTAGTTGGGTGACTCCGTTTACTTGCACTGCGTACTTTAACGCTACTAAATCGAGCCAACCACATCGTCTAGGACGACCAGTTGTAGCACCAAATTCGTTTCCTACTTTGGCCATTCGCTCACCGTCTTCATCAAAAAGCTCGGTAGGGAAGGGACCACTTCCGACACGCGTGGTGTAGGCTTTAAAAATTCCATAAACCTCCTTAATTTTACCTGGTGCAACTCCTAAACCTGTACAAGCTCCAGCAGCTGTGGTGTTTGATGAGGTTACAAACGGGTAGGTGCCAAAATCAATATCTAATAATGACCCTTGGGCTCCTTCGGCTAAAATGGTTTTATTTTCTTTTTGAGCTTTATGTAGATACTCTTCACTATCAATGAAGGTTAATGATTTTAAAACTTCGATTGCTTCAAAAAATTCAGATTCTAATTCGGCTAAATTGTATTGTATGTCTACATTATAGAAATCAATCATCGCTTCGTGCTTATTAGCAAGGGTACGATATCTTTCTTTCCAATCACTTAACTCTAAATCTCCTACGCGAATTCCATTACGTCCAGTTTTGTCCATATAAGTTGGACCAATACCTTTAAGTGTAGAACCTATTTTTGCTTTTCCTTTTGAAGTTTCACTAGCAGCATCTAATAATCTGTGTGTTGGTAATATAAGATGTGCTTTACGTGAAATAAGCAGTTTCTTATTAATATCAAGATTAAACTGAGAGAGGTTGTCTAATTCTTTTTTGAAAATAACAGGATCTATAACTACTCCGTTACCAACTAAGTTTACGGCATCTTTGTGGAAAATACCACTGGGAATAGTGTGTAAAACATGTTTTATGCCGTCAAATTCAAGTGTGTGACCTGCATTTGGGCCACCTTGAAAACGTGCAATTATATCATAGTTTTTGGTGAGAACATCGACGATTTTTCCTTTTCCTTCGTCGCCCCATTGTAATCCAAGTAGTAAGTCTACTGCCATAATGTATTATTGATTGGTCTGTTTTCGGTTTCCGTAGAAATAAAGAGAATGCTTTGTAATTTCAATATCAAAAACCTCTTCGATTGTTTTCTTAATAGTTTGTATACGCGGATCGCAAAATTCAATCACTTCACCATCAGATAAAATTACGTGATCGTGTTGTTTATCAAAATATGATTTTTCGTAATGCGCCTGATTTTGACCAAACTGATGTTTACGTACTAAACCACACTCTAGTAACAACTCAATAGTATTATATAATGTTGCACGACTAACGCGGTAGTTTTTATTTTTCATGTTGATATAAAGGGATTCTATATCAAAATGTTCTTTGTGGTCGTATATTTCTTGAAGTATGGCATAGCGTTCTGGTGTTTTACGGTGACCTTTTTCTTCAAGGTAGGCCGTAAACACATTTTTAACTATTGCCTGGTTATTTTTCTCAGTTTTGGTACTCATATCAAAGATGCAAAGTTACTCATTTTAAACTCGTGTAACTTTATCTATTCCGTTTATTTTTTTCAATTTCAAGACTAGATTGTCCAATACATTTTTATTTTTTACCACGACAGTTATTTTTCCGTTGAAAACCCCGTCATCACTATCAAAATGGACACCCCTCATATCTATATTCATATTATTTGATATTAGCTTTGTAACGTTATTAACAAGTCCAACGGCATCGATTCCTGTTATCACCAACTTAGCTTTGAACTCGCGTTGGGTAGAGTCAATCCATTTGGCTTTCATAATACGGTAACTGTAGTTACTTTGCAGTTGCAGCGCATTGGGACAGTTTTGTTTATGTACTTTTATGCCTTCGTTTACGGTAACGAAACCAAATACATCGTCTCCAGGAATGGGGTTACAACAATTTGCCATTTTATAATCCAACCTTTCTTCTTCCTTGCCAAAGACGAGTTGATCATATTTTTCGGTAATTTCCTCTTTGTTTACATCTTGAGGTTTATCTGGTTTTCGTATTTTATTTTTAAAGAAATTTACAAAAGCATTACTTCGCGATGCAGCAAAATCTTTCAACTTTTGATTATCAATAATACCAGCGCCTACGCGATAAAAGAGGTCTAAACTAGTTTTTACTTTAAAGAAAACAACTAATTGATTAATGGTTTTTTCATCTAAAGTAATTTTTAGCGACTTTAATTTACGTGCTAATACAGCTTTCCCTTCTTCGGCAATTTGCTTTTTCTCGTCTTTTAAAGATGATTTTATTTTTGAGCGAGCCCTACCCGTGGTTACATAATCAAGCCAGTTAGCAGAGGGGTTGCTTTTTTCTGAAGTAATAATTTCTACTTGATCGCCACTTTTTAACACGTGGCTTAAAGGGACTAACTTTCCATTTACTTTTGTCCCTCTAGTGTGCATTCCTACTTCGGTATGTACTTGAAAAGCAAAATCTAAAGCTGTGGAGCCTTTGGGTAAAGAAAATAAGTCTCCTTTAGGTGTAAAGACAAATATTTCTTTCGCGTACAGATTTAGTTTAAACTCTTCTACAAAATCTACAGCACTGATTTCAGAATTTTCAAGCGTTTCTTGTAACTTATTTAGCCAATCATCAAGACCGCCGTCTTCTTTTTCTTTGTTTTTGTATTTATAATGTGCAGCATACCCTTTTTCAGCAATTTCATTCATACGCTCACTACGAATCTGTACTTCTACCCATCTGCCTTTTGGTCCCATTACGGTAATATGAAGTGCTTCATAACCAGTAGACTTTGGGGAAGAAATCCAATCTCGTAATCGCATGGGATTAGGTCTAAAGTGATCGGTTACAATTGAGTATATTTTCCAAGCGAGGAATTTTTCATTTTCAAGATCACTTTTATAGATAATACGCACAGCAAACTTATCGTACACTTCATCAAAGCTTACGTTTTGAGCAATCATTTTTCTGCGAATTGAAAAAATTGATTTTGGGCGCCCTTTTATTTCATAATTTAAATTTTCAGCATCAAACGAATCTTTCAGAGTTTTGGAAAAAGCTTCAATGTAAGCATCTTGTTCTTCCTTGCTATCCCTTATTTTACTATGAATATCATTGTAAACTTCGGGCTCTGTGTATTTTAAGCCTAAATCCTCGAGTTCAGTTTTAATGTTATATAATCCAATGCGGTGAGCCATTGGAGCATAAATGTATAATGTTTCCGAAGCAATCTTAACCTGTTTGTGTGCTGGCATGCTATCCATTGTCTGCATATTATGCAAACGATCAGCAATCTTTATAATGATAACCCGGATATCCTCATTAAGCGTGAGTAGCATTTTTCTAAAATTCTCAGCCTGTAACGATACGTCTTTATCGTACGGCATATTAGAGATTTTAGTTAAACCATCTACAATACGAGCCACAGTTTCTCCAAACAGTTGTTCTAAGTCTGTTAAAGTGTATTGGGTATCTTCTACTACATCATGAAGTAAAGCTGCAGCAATAGAGGTTGCGTCCAGTCCAATTTCGGCAGCTACTATTTTCGCTACGGCTATCGGGTGGAATACATACGCCTCACCACTCTTACGTCGTTGATCCTTGTGAGCATCTACAGCTACATCAAAAGCACTTCTAATTAGTTTTTTATCATCCGCAGTAAGGTTGCGGTAACTAATTTTAAGCAGTTTCTTATACTCCTTGGCGAGTTGTTTCTTTTCGGCTTCTATAACAGCTTCGGTCATAAACTAAATGTACAATTTCAATATGTATTAAACAACAAAAGTTTTGTAGTTTCTTGAGGGATTGACTTTCAGATTAAGAAAATATATATTTTTGATCTAATACCTTAAAACCAAATTAACATTAACGTATCTTTAAAATCACAACTCATGTAAAGTAGTTACATTTGTGTGAATCGTTACAGACTGTATGCCAACAAAAACTATCCCGTACCAAGAAACCAATTATTTTTCAAGTTTAATTTGTGATTATCTTGCTGAAAAAGATGCGTTAAACCCGTTCTTCGGAAATTTCCCAAAACTGGAAAATTTCGGTAAACAGATTGAAAAAAAGCAAGGTTTTACACAGGAATCTAGGGAGATGTTAGTTGAAGCCTTAAAAAAGCAATATATAAACGTTTCCATTTCAAAAGAAACACGTGATAACATTCAATCGCTTTCAAATGAGAAAACGTTCACCATTACTACCGGACATCAACTTAACTTATTTACGGGCCCACTTTACTTTTTGTACAAGATATTTTCAGTAATTAACCTTTCAGAAAAATTAAACAAAGAACATCCTGAAAACCATTTTGTGCCCGTTTACTGGATGGCAACCGAAGATCACGATTTTGAAGAAATTAATTATTTCAATTTCAAAGGAAAAAAAATACAATGGAATAAAGATGCTTCTGGTGCGGTAGGGGAGTTGTCAACCCAAGGACTAGACGAAGTTTTAGAAGTAGTGCAGGCTAAATTAGCAAACAGTGAAAGCGCTCAATACCTTATAGATCTTTTTACGGAGGCGTATACAAAGCACAAAACATTGACTCAAGCAACTCGTTATCTGGCTAATGAGTTATTTAAAACATATGGGTTAGTAATTGTAGACGGAAATGATACTTTGCTAAAAAAGGCTTTTGTTCCGTATGCTGAAAAAGAACTAACCGAAAATTTATCCTTTAGAAAAGTAACAGAAACCACCAAAAAACTAACCGATTTAGGCTACTCCGAACAAGTACACCCACGAGAAATCAATTTATTTTATTTAAAAGAAGAACTCCGTGAGCGTATTATTGAAAGAGATGGAACTTTCTATGTTAACGAAACTGAAATATTTTTTTCAAAAGAAGAATTACTTGAAGAGTTGGAAAATTATCCTGAGCGGTTTTCTCCAAACGCGTTATTACGACCGCTATTTCAAGAAGTGGTATTGCCTAATTTGTGTTACGTCGGTGGTGGAGGCGAATTGGCTTATTGGTTTCAGTTAAAAGATTATTTTGAAGCAATGGAAGTGCCGTTTCCCATGTTGTTACTTCGGAATTCTGTATTGCTAATGTCTTCTAAGCTTTCAGAAAAATTAGAAAAGTTGGATGTTTCAGTAGAAAATTTATTTTTGAAACAACACGAATTGAAAACAAATCATACAAAATACCTTTCAGAAATTAATATTGATTTTTCAAAACAGCGCGAGCATCTTCAGCAACAATTTAAAGATTTATATTCAATAGCTGAAAAAACAGATGTCTCCTTTTTAGGGGCCGTGGGTGCTCAAGAAAAAAAGCAATTAAACGGTTTAGATAATCTTGAAAAACGCTTATTAAAAGCTCAAAAACGCAAACTTGCTGATGAGTTAGAACGGTTAACAAATATCCAAGATACCTTATTCCCAAAACAAAGTTTGCAGGAACGCACTATGAACTTTTCAGAATTTTATCTGGAATATGATGATGCATTACTTTCAGAAATTAAAGAAAACTTAGATCCTTTGGTGAATGAGTTTACAGTGTTGGAATTGTAGGGCTTCGATACAATCTTATTGAAATGATAATTAAAAGAATAGTGTTGAAATTACATAGTTGCTAATCTACTGTTAAAGAGATAATCTTCATAAGTATTGTTATAGTGTACTTTCTTCTCAATTGATTTTATAACTTCCACAGCAAAGTCGGTTTTGTACATTTCGCCCATTACATTAAGTCCACCGGGACTGAACACATTTATTTCCATCAATTTGTCACCCACAATATCAATACCGACTAAAAACATACCATCTTGCACCAATTTTGGACGAACAATTTCTGCTAATTCTAGAATTTGATCTGTCATTTTCACTTTTTGTGGTTTTCCGCCGGCATGAATATTACTTCGAATATCACCGCTAGCATTTACACGTTGCATAATGGCGTATTTTCCATCTTCAGATTGTAACGGAACGCCGTTCATTAAAAATAACCGAGTGTCACCATTTTTAGCTTCTGGAAGATATTCTTGAGCAATTACAAATCCGTCACGACAGATAGCATCAATAGTTTGGGAAAGATTTTTTTCACTTTTACTATCCATCATAAATACGTTTTTCCCTCCCGAACCTTGCAAAGGCTTTAAAATCATTTTTTGCTTTTGTTCTTTAAAAAAATCTTTTATTTCTTGTTGATCACGTGTAATTATAGTTTTCGGGCGTAATATTTCAGGAAAATGCTGAAAATACATTTTGTTTACGGCACTGGCTAGTGTACTAGGATGGTTTAATACCAACACCTTATCTTGCATAGCGATTTCTCCAAAAATAAAGGCTGCATTCTGTGCCCATTCACGTTCATCAATTTCATCAGAAGGATCATTACGTAGAAAAAGAACATCTAATTCTGCTGAGGTAATTTTAGTAAACTCTTCTTTTTGAACAGCTTTAAAATACGTTTCTTGGTTATTGAATTTTTTTCCAGTTATAGTTTTACAACGAGCGGAAAGATGACCATCACTGGCATATGCCAATTCGCCTACGCCAATAAAAAATACATCGTGGTCTCTTTTATAGGCAGCATAGCCTAGTGCTGGAGTTGTATAATTAGGCTTTTCGGTTTTATGGTCGTTAATAATAAATGCAATTTTCATAGGTTTCTAATTTAGCAATTCGGTTAAGTGTATTCCGTCTTTTAATTTTTGAAGGCGTTCTTTGGCGATATCTCGCTCTAAAAAGCGTGGTAAAACAGGTTTTTTAATAATATTTCGGTGTAATAACTCTTCAATTAAATTCACGTGATTGGTATTAAACTTACCGGTGTATAAGGTTTCTATATTTCCACCGTCTTTGATGTAATCCATAATGTTTAATAATCCGGCAAGGTAAACAGCGTCTTTAATGAGACCGCCGCCTCGGTAAATTCGCATGGTAATGTAATAGGATGTGTATTCGGTAAAGTTGTAAGTGTTGTGAAGCATAGAAAATGTTTCAATAAATGAAGCTCCATTAACTAATGAATTGGCGGCTTCCACACGACCGGCCAACAGGCGTAATCTATTAATGGTAAGCCCATTTACTAAATATTCGGCTAAAACGGCTAATCCTTCTTGCAATTTATCATACCCAGAAAAACCTGCATACATTTGTTGTAAAGGTTGTCTTTTTCCGTTGCAATAGGTCAGAATATGTGTAGCTACCTCGTGTTGAACCAAAGCATCACAGCGACTAGCATCCATAGAGAGTTTATCACTAATTAATAATTTGGTTTTTGAAACCATAATTCCTGCAACGTCTTTTCGTATTTGAAGACCTAATTCAAGTTTTGGGAACTTTTCTTGGTAGTAATCAATTTCTTCTTGCGCATGTTTAGCAAATTCGTGACAATCAAATCGATTCATGTCACTTCGATCATCTGACCTTGGGAATTTTTTCAAAATAGCTGCGGCACCTTCTAGTACTTCAGGTTTAATAGTACCATACAGGCTTTCTCCTATAAAACGAAAATTATCGGTGCCTCGTTCTTCAAGCATTGTCAATTGCTTTTCAATTTCCAGACGCTTATCCCGTAAAATAAATGACAGTGTAGGGTCGTCTACTTTATCAATGGGTAGCTGATATAATTTTCGCTTTTCTTGTTCGGGGTCTAACGCAATAAGCCGGTAATTAAAAGCAGGTTTTTCTTGAAATTTATTCTCTTTAAATCGTTCCCATTCGTGCGTAGCATTTACTGGCGTGGTGCGAAGTAAAAAAGACATGCGTTCGCTAATTTCAGCTAATTCTTGATCTGCTTGTAACGTAATTCTATCTAAATTGGTTTTGCCTAGCATTAGGTAATGATTAAAGGGATTCGAGGTTTGTACCCGAATAAACTCATAGACCGCACGTTTTACTATCTCTGAAAAACGAGAACTGAATTTCCTATAAAAAATAGAAAACAGTTGGTTTTCCTCTGGACGTTCATAAATAGTTGGAATGCCTAAGCCAATTATAAGTGCACCAGACTCTTTACTTTCATCAATTTCAATAAGTGCATTCAAGTGTTCTGGGTGCCGAGAATGCGTATCATTTACAGTAGCAGATATTTCTGGGTAAATAACACGAAGTTCATCAAACCCTTCTTTAAAAGCGGCTATGGTTGCTGGAGCTTTAGCTTCAGGACAGAAAATTTCAAACTCTGCATCGTGATCCTTTCGTAAGGGCCACATTTCAATAATTAAAAAAGCATTTAATTGTTTAGAAATGGTTTTTGAGATACATTCTAACAAGTTTGTAACATCAACAGTATCCTTTACCACAAGATAGGAGGCTTGTGTTTTTAAAAGGCCTGAAAAATTAGTGTCTTTTTCTTTATACCTGTACACGCATATGTAGGGAAGGAGTTTGTCTATGTGTAATTCTCCTCCTTCAGCAATTGTCTCACTGACTGGAAGTTCTTCTTCAAGATTTTTGCAGATGGTGTTGATTAGCTTTTGTGAAATCATAGTAATTAAATTTACTACAATTAACATTCAACTACGATTTATGAAATTGTATTTAGTAAAAAATTAACTGCAAACGTTAGAAGAAATAAAAAGAAAAGGAGCTTTAAAGGTTTATTTCCTGTTGCTGTAAATAATTAAGTGTATTAGGCCCTTCGTTAAAAAGCAAATCTAAAATGGATAAATTGGGTAGAAACCCATGATTGCTTTCAAAAACTTGATAATATGGGGCTAATTGAAATGGCTTTTCTTTTTTAGCCTTTGCCAAATACCGTAGGTTTTTAACGTTCTCTGGTTGTTTACTATATTCTTCTGTGTAAGAAACAGAAGGTTCTAACTCTATTAATTCACAAATAGTGTCAAAAATTTGAAGGTTATGATCTAAAAGACCTGAAACTTTTTGGTTGAATAATGGATACAGTTCATCTTCATAAAACTCAAAGAAAGGTGAAGTACGGTAGGCGGTTTCGAGAGATTTCCAATGTTGTGATTGCCAAGGGAATTCATTTTCAACGATTATATCTTTAGACTTTTGGCGTTCGCCGGTATGTTTTATAGGAACATTCAATAACAACTTTCCATTGCTATGTGCAATGTATGCCCGCGTTCGGTACGATTGTTTTTGGTAATTGCCCGATACTTCAAAAATTACTTTTTCAGCTTGACTTATAGCCACCATCTGTGCAATGGAAGGGAAGTAAGTAGGATGTACTAAAATGGATTCCATTTTAACAAAATTAGCTACTGTAAATACAGAAGAATTTTCTATTCACTTATTTTTTAGCGCTCTTCTTTCTTCTTTTTCTGAAGAAATCAAAAGCAAACCAAATACCTAATAGAACTAAGAAATAAGAAAGATAAGAAACAGGTTTTCCGCTACCGCCAACAGTTGTAAATAAACGTTCCCACCGAACTTTATTCATAATACCTTGCTTGGTTCCATCCCAGCTCATCCAGATAAACACAGGTTTACCAACTACGTGGTTAAAAGGTACGTAACCCCACATTCTTGCATCTTGCGAGTTGTTACGGTTGTCACCCATCATCCAATAATAATCTTGTTGAAAGGTGTAGTTGCTTATAGGGTTTCCATTGAGCAGTACTTGGTTTCCAGAAGTTGTAATTTTATTGTCAATCCCTAATTCGCTTCCTTCATATACTTCGATAATACGACGGTAAAAAGGTAATGATTCAAGGTTTATGTCAACTGTTGCACCTTTCTTCGGAATATAGATAGGTCCAAAATTATCAGCATTCCACTTGTAACGATCATCTTGTGGAAAAACCCCAGCGTCAAACTCTCCCGCATCAGATTTATAACGAAAAACCTCGGCAATATTTGGGTTTTTCTTGAGCATGCTCAGCGCTTCTTCAGAAACTGCGGGTAAAATGTATGCTTTTAAATCTTCGTCATATCCAATGCCATCAGTGATATCGTATTGATCCCTAAATATGTTCGGATTTATTTTACCTTTGGTTCTAAATGCATAAGAAAACTGAATCTTAGAACGATCGGGTAAGTCGTTTAGTTTTCCGTCAATATAAACGTAACCATCACGAACTTCTAAAGAATCACCTGGTAAACCAACAGAGCGTTTTACGTAATTCGATTTTTTATCAATTGGTTTATAGGCATGGCCTTTAGGTGGTGGACCTATATCTTCAAACTCATCAATTGGCCAGTTGAATACAACAATGTCATTGCGTTCAATATCTTGAAAACCTGGAAATCTAAAATACGGTACTTGAGGTTTTGGGATGTATGACTTTGTTTTTACTACCGGTATCGTGTCGTGAACCATAGGAAATGAAAGTGGCGTCATTGGCGCTCGAGCTCCATAATGGAACTTACTTACAAACAGAAAATCACCAACTAACAACGTTTTCTCTAGAGATGCTGTTGGAATGGTAAACGGCTGCATAAAATAGGTGTGTACAATGGTTGCAGCAACAACTGCAAATAAAATAGAACTAACCCATTCTCCAGCAGCAGTGCGTGGTTTTAAACTTCTTTCTTCAATATAAGTTACATCTTGAGTGTAGTTTATATAATAGAGGTATAATCCTAATGTGATGATAGCTAAAAAAGTATCTGCATTGCTATTTCGTCCAAAACTACGTAAGGTTTCTACCCAAACTACTGGAAACATAATTAAGTTTACAATGGGGATGAAGAGTAGAATAGTCCACCACCAAGGGCGATTAATAATTTTCATTAAAACTACTGCATTGTATACAGGAACAGCCGCTTCCCAAGCTTGTCTTCCAGCTTTAACGTATAACTTCCAAGTACCCAAAAAGTGGATTACTTGTACTAATAGGAAAAATAATAACCAACCTGTCCAACTCATATTTTATATTTTTCTGAAGAAATGTATTTCTTCTTTTAGTCTTTTTAATTTAAAAACATCTTGCAATACTACGAAATTCCCAAGACATCTTTCATCGTGTAAACACCGCTTTCCTTTTTAGCAAGCCATTCAGCAGCAAGGATAGCACCTTTAGCGAATCCATCGCGGGTATGTGCCTCATGCTTTATTGAAATAGTATCAATTTTTGAACTATACTCCACACTATGTGTTCCTTTAACATCACCTTCTCGTTTTGCAGTGATAGGTATTGTTTTTTCTGAAGTTTCCTCCAACGTCCAATTTTCTTTATTCGTATGTTTTATAATTCCTTCCGCAATGGTAATGGCAGTGCCACTTGGGGCATCTTTTTTTTGAGTATGATGAATCTCTTCTACTGAAACATCATATTCATTCCACGGAGCCATTAAATTAGCAACGTAATCATTAATGCTGAAAAATAAATTAACACCTACACTGAAGTTGGACGCATAAATGAAACGTGCGTTACGGTTTTCACATTTTTTTAGCACTTTTTTATAATCATCTAACCATCCAGTTGTGCCAGAAACTACAGGAATTCCTTCTTTAAAGCATCGAGTTATGTTTTCAACAGCAGCTTCAGGAATTGAGAATTCTATCGCAGCATCTGCTTCTTTTAAAGTGCCTTCTTCAAAATCACTGCCTAGTTTATAAACAACCTCATGACCTTTTTTAATGGCTAACTTTTCAATGGTTTTACCCATTTTTCCATATCCTAAGAGTGCTAATTTCATTATAATTTAAATCGAAATGACAAACCGTAATTGGCTTGTGTATTAATTGAATTTACTTCAAAATTGGGGGAAATTGAAAGATCTTCGGTAACGTTATACTGCTGTAGGTGAGCGTCCACATTGGCATCAATTATATTTAGCATATAAACTAAAACAACGGCAATAATACTGTAATCTTTATTCGTTTTCGCATTACGTTGGGCATCAATTAGCCGTTCGGTAGAAATGCCTTGAAATTCATCGTCTTCAAAACCAGCTAATCTTCTTTTATAAGCATCTCTAAACTGATTATAATCATCGTCATTTTTCAAATAAAAATATACGCCTGTGGCCATTCCAGCATAGATTATCGGAATTTTCCAGTATTTTTTATTGTAGGCTTGTCCTAAACCTGGTACTACAGCAGAATAAAATGCAGCTTTTGAAGGTGCTAGAGGATTATAAGGTTTTTTGTCTACAACGGTGTCTTTAATAACAATACCTTCCCTTTTTTCAGAAAGAACCACGCTATCTTTTTGTACAGCTGTAGAATCAACTTCTTGTGCAAAAGCTGCTGTTGCTATTATAAGAAATAGGATATTTAAAAGCTTATTGTTCACTTTTCAGAACCTTGAGAATACGTTGAAAATCTTCTTTGTTTTTAAAAGGAACCACCAATTGTCCTTTGCCTGATTTTGAAACTTTTACATTAACTTTAGTTTCTAAGAGATCTTCCAACTCCTTTCTGCCTTTATTGGCAAATTGAGGTGTAGTTTTTTTAGCTGGTTTTGTTTGTTTCTCATCACCAGATTTGTACGAACGCACTAGAGCTTCGGTGTCTCGAACGGATAATTTATTGCTAAGTATTTTTTCGTAAATATCTAATTGATGGTCGGGATCATCAACATTGATTAGTGCTCGCCCATGTCCCATAGAAATAAAACCATCACGCATTCCCGTTTGGATTATTGGGTCTAGTTTGAGAAGGCGAAGATAATTAGCAATAGTCGATCTATTTTTTCCTATGCGATCACTTAACTCTTCTTGAGTAATTTCAATTTCTTCGATTAACCGTTGATATGAAAGTGCAATTTCAATAGGATCTAAGTCTTGGCGTTGAATGTTTTCAACCAAAGCCATTTCTAATGACTCTTGATCGTTTGCAATTCGAATATATGCAGGAATACGCTCTAAGCCTATTAGTTTGGAAGCTCTATAACGACGTTCCCCACTAACTAATTGGTATTTGTTAAACCCTAATTTTCGAACAGTTATAGGTTGAATAACGCCTAGTTCTTTAATAGAAGAAGCTAATTCTCGAAGGGTTTCTTCGTTAAAGCTGGTACGAGGTTGAAATGGGTTTACTTCAATTGTTTCCAATTCTAACTCAACAATATTACCAACAACTTTGTCTGCGTTTTCATCTTCAGCAGATTTTATATCTTTCGAAGGGTCATTCAGTAAAGCTGAAAGTCCTCGCCCTAAGGCTTGTTTTTTAGTTGCTTTCGCCATCGATCGTTTCTAATTTTTCTCAATTAACTCTTGTGCCAAACTTAAGTAATTATTGGCGCCTTTACTACTAGCATCATAGCTAATTATGCTTTCGCCATAGCTTGGTGCTTCACTTAAACGCACATTTCGCATAATGATTGTCTTAAATACCATTTCGTCAAAATGCTTTTTTACTTCATCTACCACTTGGTTGGAAAGACGTAACCGTGAATCATACATGGTCAATAACAATCCTTCAATGTCAAGATTGTTGTTGTGTATTTTTTGAACACTTTTAATCGTATTTAAGAGCTTTCCTAGTCCTTCCAATGCAAAATATTCACATTGAATTGGAATAATAACAGAATCAGCTGCTGTTAAGGCGTTAAGCGTAAGCAGTCCAAGTGATGGCGCACAGTCTATTAAAATATAATCGTATTGCTCTTTTAAGCCTATAATGGCATTTTTTAACATTGATTCGCGCTTATCTTGATCTACGAGTTCAATTTCTATAGCCACTAAGTCTATATGCGCCGGAATAAGGTGCAAATTTGGCGAAGAAGTTTCCATAATGGCATCAGCAGCAGATATTGTGTGTTCCAAAATTTGGTAGGTGCCTTTTTCAACTTCTTCTACATCAATACCTAATCCCGAAGTCGCATTGGCCTGGGGATCGGCATCAATAAGTAAAACTTTTTTTTCTAATACGCCTAGAGAGGCAGCTAAATTTACCGAGGTAGTGGTTTTGCCCACGCCTCCTTTTTGATTGGCAATTGCTATTATTTTACCCATTAAGTTAGTTATGGTTTAAAGGCTAAAAATACGATTAATTATGCGGACATAAAATCATTTTTGTTAACAGGAAGTAAACATTTTATGTTTTTATAATGATTGCCAGATTACAAACTTGAGATTTTAATAGATAAGCTATTTATTGTAAGTGATTAAGATTTGTTTTTTTTAGAACGAATCATCATCTCAAGCATATCCCACATTTCGTCTGGTACATCTTCGAGTAAATTCATTTGTCCAGCACCTTTTAGCCATTCACCACCATCAATTACAACTACTTCGCCATTTAAATAAGCCGAAAAATCTGAAACTAAGTATGCTGCTAAGTTTGCCAATTCTTGGTGGTCACCCACACGCTTTAAAGGTACTTTTTTAGCTAAATCAAATTTCTCTTTTAAATCGCCTGGTAATAAACGATCCCACGCACCTTTTGTAGGGAATGGGCCTGGCGCAATGGCATTAAAGCGAATACCATATTTTGCCCATTCTACCGCTAGCGAACGTGTTAAGGCTAAAACTCCAGCTTTTGCAGTTGCGCTAGGTACTACGTAGGCAGATCCCGTAAACGCGTAAGTTGTTACAATGTTTAAAACGGTTTTATTTTCTTCTTTTTTATCTATCCAATGTTTTCCAAAGGCAAGCGTACAGTTTTTTGTTCCTTTTAAAACGATATCGATAATCGTATCAAAAGCATTGGCTGAAAGACGCTCGGTAGGGGAAATAAAGTTTCCTGCGGCGTTGTTTAGTAAAACGTCCACTGTTCCAAATTCTTTAACCGAAGCTTGTACCATGGCTTCAACTTCGTCATAATTACGTACATCACATTGTACAGGTAAAACAGTACCGCCCGTCTGTTCTTCTAGTTCTTTTTTAACGGTTTCTAGTTTCTCAATATTTCTAGAAGTGATTACCACATTGGCACCTAATTCTAGAAAATAGGTAGTCATTGATTTTCCTAATCCGCTACCACCACCGGTAACGACTATTGTTTTTCCTTTAAGTGCATCGTCACGAAGCATTTTTGCTGAAGTATCCATAGCTGTTTTTTTTATTAGTCTTGTAAAAATAGGGAATCGGTTTTAATTAGTATGCGTGCATAGTAAAATAATTACCAGCTTTTCTTATAAGCCACACAGTATTTAAACCGATCATCCCCAATTAATTTTGGATGCTGAAAATCACCTGTATATTTCATCCCAATTTTCTGCATTACTTTTTGTGATGGGATATTTTTATCTGGGGTAAAAGCATACACTTCTTTTAGGTTGAATTTTGGCAGAGCGGCTTCCAAACAGGCTTTGGCGGCTTCTGTTGCGTAGCCTTTTCCCCAAGCGCTGCGTTTTAAACGCCAACCCATATCTACACAAGGTGTAAACTTACTTTCCCACGTTTGATTCATAAACCCAGTAAAGCCGATAAATTCTGAGGTTTCTAATATATCAACAGCAAAATAACAGTATCTTTGTAGAATAAAATGGTTTTGTAGTTTCTGAATGAGATTACGTGATTCCTCTCCTGAAAGTAGGCTAGGGAAATATTGCATTACTTCAGGGTCTTTTCCCATTTCAATGAAGGGTTCTATATCTGAAGCTTTCCAATTTCGTAATCCTAATCGCTCTGTTTTCAGGATATAGTTATTCATTCTTCTGAAAATGCATCAATTAAAATTTGAAGTATTTCAATGGCCGCATCACTTATTTTAGTCCCTGGGCCATATACAGCAGTAGCCCCAGCATCAAATAAATATTGATAATCTTGCGAAGGGATTACCCCTCCTACAATTACCATGATATCTTCACGGTCGTGTTTCTTTAATTCTTCAATAACCTGCGGAACCAAGGTTTTGTGTCCTGCAGCTAATGAGGAAACCCCTAAAATATGTACATCGTTTTCAACCGCTTGTTTGGCTGCTTCTGCAGGTGTTTGAAATAAAGGGCCAATATCTACATCAAACCCTACATCGGCATAACCAGTAGAGACTACTTTCGCGCCGCGATCGTGACCGTCTTGTCCCATTTTTGCAATCATAATTCGAGGACGTCGACCTTCTATTTCGGCAAAATTATCTGCTAATTCTCTTGCCTTTGCAAAGGATGGGTCTTTCTTTATTTCTTTACTATACACGCCACTAAATGATTTTATTTGTGCTTTATACCTTCCAAATACTTCTTCTAGAGCATCTGAAATTTCACCTAATGTAGCGCGTTCCCGAGCTGCATCTACGGCTAAAGCTAATAAATTTCCGTCACCTGTTTTAGCACATTCGATTAATTTTTGAAGTGTCTCTTTTACTTTTTGAGTGTTTCGTTCTTTTTTAATGCGCTCTAAGCGTTCTACTTGAGAGGTGAGTACCTTTTGGTTGTCCACATCTAAAATTTGAAGTGGATCTTCTTTTTCAAGTCGGTATTTGTTAGTCCCAACGATAACGTCTTGACCACTATCAATACGAGCTTGTTTTCTTGCAGAAGCTTCTTCAATACGTAATTTCGGAATCCCTTTTTCAATCGCTTTTGTCATCCCGCCTAATTCTTCCACTTCCTCAATCAGCGCCCAAGCACTTTTTGCGATGTCGTCGGTCAATTTTTCTACGTAGTAACTCCCTGCCCAAGGATCGACAGTTTTAGTGATTTCAGTTTCTTCTTGAAGGTAAATTTGTGTGTTTCGTGCAATTCTTGCTGAAAAGTCTGTAGGTAAAGCGATTGCTTCGTCCAACGCGTTCGTATGTAATGATTGTGTACCACCAAAAGCGGCAGCCGAAGCTTCAACACATGTTCTAGCTACGTTGTTAAAAGGATCTTGCTCGGTTAAACTCCAACCACTGGTTTGACAGTGTGTTCGAAGGGATAATGATTTTGGGTTTTTTGGATTGAATCGCTTTACCAATTTTGCCCACAACATACGAGCGGCTCGCATTTTTGCGATTTCCATAAAATGGTTCATCCCGATTGCCCAGAAAAAAGAAAGGCGAGGGGCAAAGGTGTCAATGTCCATCCCAGCATCGATACCGGTGCGAATGTAGTCCAATCCATCTGCTAAGGTGTATGCCAATTCAATGTCACAAGTAGCTCCTGCTTCTTGCATATGGTAGCCGGAAATGGAAATAGAATTAAAGCGCGGCATATTTTTGGACGTGAATTCAAAAATATCACTGATTATTTTCATCGATGGCGTAGGCGGATAGATGTAAGTGTTCCGCACCATAAATTCCTTTAAAATATCGTTTTGGATGGTTCCTGCCAAGGCTTCGGGTGAAACGCCTTGTTCTTCGGCAGCGACAATATAAAATGCCATAATAGGTAAAACAGCCCCATTCATAGTCATAGAAACACTCATTTTGTCCAACGGAATTTGGTCGAAAAGAATTTTCATATCTTCAACTGAATCAATGGCAACTCCTGCTTTTCCTACATCGCCAAAAACACGTTCGTGATCACTGTCGTATCCACGGTGGGTTGCTAAATCAAACGCTACCGAAAGCCCTTTTTGTCCAGCAGCTAAGTTTCTACGGTAAAAGGCGTTGCTCTCTTCCGCAGTTGAAAAACCTGCATATTGACGGATGGTCCAAGGTCTGCGAACGTACATAGTAGAGTAGGGGCCTCGTAAATACGGTGAAATACCAGCTGCAAACTCCAAATGATCTAAATTTTTTAAATCTTTAGCCGAATACCGATTTTTAACATCGATTTTTTCAGCAGTGGTGTACGTTTTATTCACTACACTCGGTTTCGGATTTTTACATTCCGTTTTTTTTAAGCTAATATGTTGAACATTTTTTCTACTCATAACTATTAAAACTTCTAACTCCTAAATAGACCGCAAATGCTACAAACAATATAGCGGCAATAATCATTATAACTCTATAATATTTCGATTTGCTTAAGGTGTCCCTTCTTAAAAATAAGGCAAGGCCTATAATAGCAAACCCAATGCCTAAGATTATTTCAAGTGCTTCTCTACTCATTACTCTTGTTTTAAGCGTTCTTGTTCCGTTTGCTCTGCCAATCTTTTTTCTATAATTGGCTCAATAATTGTTTTTCTTGGCTTTGTTTTTACAAAAGGGTATAAATCTAAATCATCCTTCATACGGTCTTCAGGATTGGTATGATAATTTGTACCTAACAATTTAAGTTTCCCTTCGTTGTAAAGTTGCTGTTCTTTTTCAGCACTTTCTTTAATTTTTTGTTGAACTTTCCCTTCTTTCAACTGTTGTAGAAATCCGCCGCCTTTTTCAATGGTTTTAAATAACTCTAATGCTTTTTCGGCGAGTTCGTCGGTTAAGCTTTCTATGTAGTATGTTCCATCGGCTGCATTGCTAACCGTATCAAAATAGCTTTCTTCTTTCAAAACCAATAATTGATTACGGCTTATACGCTCTCCAAATTCATTGCTTTTATGGTACAAAGCATCGTACGGTAAATTACATATAGTATCGGCTCCTCCTAATATGGCACTCATACATTCGGTGGTAGTTCTTAACAGGTTTACATTATAATCATATAATGTTTTATTACGTTTTGAAGGCATTGCGATAATATGGCACGTTTCAGAAATTTTATATTCTGAAGCTAATGCGGCGTATAATTTGCGAAGCGCCCTAATCTTTGCAATTTCAAAGAAGTAGTTAGATCCTACGGCGACTTTGAAAGTGATTTCAAGAGATTGCTGTGAGTTGGACCCTTCGACTGCACTCAGGGTGACATTGTCAAAATGATTTAAGTATTCATTGGCGTGGGCAAGCGCATAGGCCAATTGTTGTACAATAGTTGCTCCGCCATTTTGATAGCCGGTTGTATCAACACTTATAATTGCTTCGGAAGAATTTTCAGAAAGAATATTTTCTAAAATTTTATGGTCTTCTTTTAAATTATGAAACCAGTTTCCGGAACGAGTAAGATTTCCTATTAAATCAATATTGTAAAAAACAGTCGTCTTTTTTTCTGAAAAAAACTGTTTCAACTTGGTTATAAAATCTTTTGAAAAAAAGGTAAGGTTGAAATAAATAGGGGCTTTTTCAAAAGGATATTTTTTAAATACTTTATAAATATCAAATTCATTTTCTGCTTCAAAAACAATCGCTTCTGCACCTCTTTCTATGGCATCGATTGCTAAATTATTGGCAATTGCTTCATCATCGATAAAAATATGCTGTGCAATATGCCAAGTAGTTGGCTGACCGGGAATAGGGGTGAAGGCTTCTTCAAAATCATCAGGATGGTAAAAAGGTTTTACGTGAATACCTTCCCGACTTTGCCAAACGAGCGTTTCGTTATAATCGGCACCTTTTAGGTCGGCTTGTATTTTTTGTTTCCACTCTTTAGCGGAAACGGAATCAAAATCTTTAAATAAATCACTCATCGTCTTCCTTGTTTTTAAGGCTGTCTTCGTGTTCTATAATATAAATATCTTCGTTTTCTCTTTTAAGATAGTATTTTTCGCGCGCAAACTTCTCTACTTCGTCACTATCTTTCATTTTTTCGATAAAGGCTTTGTCCTTTTCTATTTCAGATTGATAGAACTCAGCATTTTCTTGTAACCCTTTAATATCTTCGTCTAATTCTTCGTGAATAAACCACGAATTAGTATCAAAAAAAACCATCCAAGCCAGAAAGACCAAAACAATGAGCATGTATTTGTTGCTCAGTATTTTGAACCATTTTTTTTGTTTTATTTCTGAAAATTTCACGATTCGGTTTTTGCTAATTTTTGATTAATAATACTGCGTATTAAATTAACGGCAACAGTGTTATATCGATTCGTTGGTATAATAATATCAGCAAATTCTTTTGTTGGTTCAATGAACTGCTGATGCATGGGTTTTAAGGTGGTTTGGTAACGAGTTAACACTTCGTCCAAATCTCTGCCCCGTTCTGCGATATCCCGTTTTAACCTTCTTATTAAGCGCTCATCACTATCAGCATGGACAAATATTTTAATATCAAATAACTCCCTAATATCTGGGTGGGTTAAAATCAATATTCCTTCTACAATAACTACTTTTCGAGGATGTGTGGTAAGCGTTTCTCCGGTGCGGTTATGATCTACAAAACTGTACACAGGTTGCTCAAAACTATTTCCCTCTTTTAGCTCTTTTAAGTGACTCACTAACAAGTCGAAATCGATGGCTTGTGGATGATCAAAATTAATTTTCACCCGTTCATCTAACGATAGGTGAGATGTGTCTTTATAATAAGAATCTTGTGAGATGATGCAAACTTCATCTGCTGGTAATTCTTCAACAATTTGTTGCACAACGGTTGTTTTTCCGCTTCCGGTACCGCCGGCAATGCCAATTATGAGCATGTTTTTTTAGTTTTTACAAAAGTAGGGATTAAATAAGAATATAGAATATAGCGGACAGAATAAAGAAAAGTCTTTATCTACTTTTTAATATTTGCCACCTCTTCTTCCGTTACGGGTTTTTCTTGGGTATTACCCCAAGAGGTCATGACGTAGTTTAATACATCGGCAACTTCTTTGTCGCTTAATCCCATGGGTACCATGACACCGTCGTATTTTTTACCGTTAACTTCTATTTCTCCACGTTGTCCAAATTTTACAGCATGAATGCTTTCCTCTCTTTTATCGCTTAGCCAATTAGAGCCTGCCAATGGGGGAAATGTATTTGGAACACCTTTACCGTTCCCTAAATGACATTGCATACAGAAATCTGTGTAGATTAATGCTCCTCGTTCTTTGCTGGATTGTTGTGAAGTTTGATCTTTTTGTGATGATTCAGCAGTGTAATCTCCTATTTTTAAAGCTTCTTTCTTTTCTTTTTTTGAATTATTGCAAGCGGTTAAAAAAAACAAAGTGAATAGGATAACAGCAATTTTTTGCATAATTTAAATTATAAAATATTGATTGATACTTGTTTTAATTGAAAAGAATTATTGAGGAACAACTTTGAATATTCCTTGTCCTTCTACGGCGATGTAAATATAATCATCTGGGCCCATTTTTACATTACGAACTCGACCAATATCTTGTGCAATTTTTTCGCGACCTATTACTTTATCGCCATCTAATTTTACTAATTCAACATAATTGAATTTTAAGGAGCCTATTAACAAATGTCCTTTCCAGTCGGGATACTTATCTCCTGTTACAAAATCCATCCCGCAAGGTGCTATGGAAGGTACCCAATAATATTCGGGTTGTTTCATTCCGGGTTTTGATGTGATATCGGTAAATTTTGTGCCGCTGTAATTTATACCGTATGAAACTACTGGCCATCCGTAATTAGCTCCTTTTTCTACAATATTGATTTCGTCTCCACCTTTGGGACCGTGTTCGTGAATCCAAATTTTTCCAGTTGTAGGGTTTTTTGCCATTCCTTGCGGATTTCTATTTCCGTAGGTGAAAATTGCTTTTTTTGCATTG
>TARA_R110000851_G_scaffold73980_2_pt1 | contig 122875 bp, 120 predicted proteins | sample TARA_R110000851 | Tara Oceans TARA_R110000851 (sample SAMEA4397627) | marine metagenome | biome: Polar Biome; feature: [DCM] deep chlorophyll maximum layer (ENVO:01000326); material: water (ENVO:00002006), including particulate matter (ENVO:01000060) such as... | depth 17 m
GGTTTTTACAATCGTGAAGAACTCCTGGGCATAACGGCCTTGTTCGCGCGGGCCGTAGCTGGAGCCTTTACGGCCACCGAATGGAACGTGATAATCGACGCCCGCAGTGGGTACGTTCACCATGACCATACCCGTTTGGATGTGACGTTTGAAATGGCTGGCGTGTTTTAGCGACGTGGTGCAAATGCCCGAGCTCAAGCCAAATTCGGTATCGTTGGCCAGGGCCAGTGCATGGTCGTAGTCGTCGGCCTTGATGACGCTGGCCACGGGCCCGAAGATTTCTTCGCGCGAAGAGCGCATATCGTTGGTGGCATCGGCCAGTACAGCGGGCGTGAAGTAATAGCCCGGTGTGTCGCGTTCCACGCGTTCGCCGCCACACAGCAATGAGGCACCTTCGTCCTGGCCGATACGCACATAGCTGAGGTCTTGTTCCAACTGGGATTCATCGGCGACCGGGCCAATTTGCGTTTCGGGTTTCAGGGCATCGCCCACCCGCAGCGCAGATGTGCGTCTGGCCAATTCCTGGGTGAACTGGTCGTAAATACCCTGTTCAACAATAATGCGGCTGCTGGCAGTGCAACGCTGGCCCGTTGAATAGAAGGCGCCTTGAATGGCCACGTCGAGCGCGGTTTCCATGTCGGCGTCGTTCAGAATCACCAATGGATTCTTGCCGCCCAGTTCCAATTGAACTTTCTTTTGTCGTTCGGCGGCCTGGTTCAACAAGTTGCGCCCGGTCCCCACCGAGCCGGTGAAGGTAATGGCATGAATGCGGGGATCTTCCACCATGGCGGCACCCACAACCGAACCGCGACCCATGACCAGATTGAACACGCCGGCGGGCAGCCCGCTTCGGCTGATGATTTCAGCCAGGGCCCATGCCGAGCCCGGAACCAGGTCGGCCGGTTTGAAAACAACGCAATTGCCGTAAGCCAGTGCCGGTGCGATCTTCCATGCCGGAATGGCAATGGGAAAATTCCACGGCGTAATAATTCCCACCACACCCAAGGGCTCGCGGGAAATTTCCACTTGCAGGCCAGGGCGTACGGAAGGCAGCGATTCACCGCCCACCCGAAGTGCCTCGCCGGCAAAAAACTTGAAGATCTGTCCGGCACGCCCCGCCTCGGCAATGGCCTCAGGCAATGTTTTGCCTTCTTCACGCGCCAGCAACTCACCCAGTTCGTTCTTCCGGGCCAGGATTTCCGAGCCGATGGCATCCAGCGCGTCGAAACGTTGCTGCGGGGTGCTCAGCGACCAGGCCGGCCAGGCGTGCTGCGCCGCGTCGATGGCGGACTCCACGTTTTCAGCCGAGGCACGTACGTACTCTCCCACGACATCGTTCAGATTCGACGGGTTGAGGTTTTTTTGAACGTTTGATGAGCCGACCCATTCGCCGGCGATCCAGTTTTTATGCATTTTGCGTCCTGTTTAACGTCGCAACCACTTCAAGCGTGTTCTGCGCCCGGTGTGCAGGGCCGACGTTCAGCGCTCGAGCAATTCGCGTTTGTTGGGTTTGTCTTTCCACTCCTCGGCGTCTGGCAGCGAGCCGATACTGGAATCAATGACCTCCCATTCAGGCGCAAGTTCAGCATTGATGCGAATGAAGTCGAGTTGATCCTGAGGCAGATCTTCTTCCGCAAAAATGGCTTCTACAGGGCACTCCGGCACGCAGACGGCGCAGTCGATGCACTCGTCGGGATCGATAACCAGGAAGTTGGGGCCAATATGAAAACAGTCGACCGGACAGACATCGACGCAATCAGTATAGCGGCACTTAATACAGGATTCGGTTACGACGTGCGTCATCTTATCAACCTATAGCTTGAGTAAATACAAAAATTTTCCACATAGTACGGCATAAATTTAATGTAGTAAATACCAAATTATTCGGAATTGACTACATTTATTTGTGCCCCCAGAATGGCCTCAATCATAGTTTCTGAATAGCGCCATGGCAACAAGCAGCAATAAAACTTCTTCGCGCGTCCGGCGTAAGGCAACCACGCCGGTTGCAGTTGTTGGCCAGGCACGCGCGCAAAAAACCCGCGATGCGATATTGCGAGCCGCCACACGCGTGTTTTCCCGCCATGGCTTTGCCGGCGGCAAAATCGAGCAAATTTCGAAGCTGTCGCGCACGCACGATCGCATGATTTATTACTATTTCGGCAGCAAGGAACGCCTGTTCGTCGAAGTGCTTGAAACGGCATATGCCCGCATGAACGACGCCGAGGCCGAACTGGCGTTCGACCTGAATGATCCGGAAAAAGCGCTGACCACCGTGGTGCATTTCGTTTGGCAATATTACCTTGATCATCCCGAAATGATGACGCTGCTTAATAGCGAGAATCTGCAGCAGGGCAAGCACATTAAGAAATCGGCCCGGGTATCCAAGCTGTCGTCGCCGGCCGTAGAGGTGCTGGATCAGGTCTTGGCGGCCGGGGTGAAAAAAGGCCTGTTCCGCCATGATGTCAGTGCACGTGACTTGTACATCGAGATTGCGGCATTGGGTTATTTTTATCTGTCGAATCGCTTCACGCTCAGTGCATTTCTGAATGTGGATCTGCGTTCGGCCGAGAATCTGGCGCATTGGAAGGCATTCATTACCGACGTTACGCTGCGTTCGGTTTCCAAAATGGAACGTGCTCAGGAAATCGCAGCTTAAATTAGGGCGTATACACTAGAATTATTGTCGCCAAAATTCTTTTAAGCTATTATCAAATATAGTGTTTATAAAATATAAATGTAACTAACACATGGTAAGTGGGTGGCGTGCACACAGCACAAGGAGTTGTCAGAAATGACTGAGCACACAAAAATCGATCACAGTATGGATAATCTGGACGACACCACGTCCGGCACGTCGGGGCCAACGGTATTGGAAAAGTCCAAGCCCCGCAGCGAGAAAATGGCTTCGAACAAGGTAGAGTGCAACGCCTGTCCGGTGCTGTGCCAAATTACTGATGGCCGCACCGGCGCTTGTGATCGCTGGGGCAATGAAGACGGCAACCTGGTGCGGATCGATCCCGTTATCCTGATGCGTCGTCTCGACGACACAGGCCTGGCCACGCGCCACGAACCGGTTGCGGGCGATGCGCCCGAGGGCCTGGTTAATGCCCGCACGCGCGACGTTCAAGCCGATGCCGTTTCCGACCCTAATGACCTGTTCGTCAGCGGCATCGGTTCCGGCACCACTTACCCCGATTACAAACCGGCGCCGTTTATTGTGTCGTCCAAGGCAAGCGGTGTCGATATGGTTACCGTGGTAACTGAAGGCATCTTCAGCTATTGCAGCTTCAAGGTCAAAATCGATACCGATCGCTATCTGGGCCCGGAACAATCGAATATTCGCTTCAAGGGCGAAATCGTGGGCCATGTCACAACGGCGGAATATGGTTCGCAAATGCTGTCATTGGGCGGTGTGCACCACTTAACCGGCGGCAGCAAGAAAGAAGGTCGCATGACATGCGACATGATGATGGCGCTGGGTAATAAAGAGTCGGTTGAATTGTCGATCGACGGGGGCGCGCAACTGGTGGTGCAGGCCGGCAAGGCGCCCATTGTCGATGGTGTGGAAGAAAAGCGGATGCGAGTCGGCTGTGGTTCGGCGGCTATCGGTATTTTTGCCAAGCAATGGTTTGGCCACACCGACGAGGTCGTGGTGGTCGACGATCATATTACCGGCGTACTCAGCGAGCACCAGGCCGGCCGTTGCCTTGATATTCCGCCCACCGGCATCAAGATGAAAGGCCGCAAATCCACGCCGGGCCGCTACTTCCAGGTGGCAAACCCCGGCAACGGTTGGGGGGGCACCGATATTTCAGACCCGCTCTCAATTATTGAAAGTTTCAACCCCGATGTGGCCTGGCCGGGCTTGCGCATGCTCATCACGTCAACGACCGGCGAGAATGCGGAATACTATGAACTCGATGATGAATTGAAGCCGCAACGCAAGCCAATGCCAGATGTCTTGCAGAAAACGGTGGATCGCATTGGCGAGAACTGTGAGCCGTCGCTGGCCAGTGTATTGTTCCTGGCGGGGGCGGGTGGTTCTTTGCGCGCCGGTGTTACCGAGAATCCCATCTGGCTCACCAATTCCATTAAAACGTCGCTGGTGAATGTCACGTGCGGCGGCGCACCTGCCTACATCTGGCCCGGCGGCGGTATTACCGTCATGGTCGACGTATTGCGCATGCCCGACAACGCTTTTGGCTATGTGCCGACGCCCGCCATCGTGGCGCCGATCGAGTTCTCCATGAAGCTCGATGACTACACCCGCTTGGGCGGTCACGCCGATGCGGTGCGTTCCATTCAAGACGTGGTGCAGAAAGATCGGCACCGCATTATTGAATGGCACGATGAAAACAGCCCCTGGCCGCTGGGTCGCAAACCCATGCTGGCCTAAGCGGTCTTGGCCTGGGCATGACGCAGCAAACGCTTCAGGAACGCACGCGCAGCGCCCCTTCGGGGGCGGTGTGCGCAACATTGCCCGATGGCCGCTGGCATTTCCAGCACGGCCCGATCGACTTGGTGATTGGGGTCCAGGGCAATCCGGACACGGTAACGGGTGCACTGGAAGCCGCCTGGGCGCGGTTCGCGCAGATATTGCCTGAACTGGTTACCGAGCTGAAAGCCTTGCGTCAGCCCGTTGCCAACACCTCGCAACCCCGCTCTGCTTTTCACACGCCCGTGGCGCAGCGCATGCTGGCTGCGTGCTGGCGCCATCGTGCGCAATTCGTGACTCCAATGGCGGCGGTGGCCGGTTCGGTAGCCGACGAGGTGCTCGGCGCTTTATTGGGTCGACCGGGCCTGACCCGTGCGTACGTGAATAACGGTGGTGACATTGCCTTGCATCTTGAGCCGGGCCAACACTACACCGTGGGTTTACTCAGCAACCCGGAATCGGTTCATGTTCAAAGCGATGGCCTGGCAACAGACGGCCGTTTCACAATTAACCCTGAAATGGGCATTGGCGGCATTGCCACCAGCGGCTGGCGCGGTCGCAGCCAAAGCCTGGGCATTGCCGATAGCGTAACGGTATTTGCCTCACAGGCTGCCGATGCCGATGTGGCCGCCACGCTCATTGCCAACCAGGTGAATGTGTCGCATGATGCCATTGAGCGTGTGCCGGCCAACATGCTGAAAGACGACACCGATTTAGGTGAATTGCCTGTCACCGTTGCCGTGGGGCTTTTGCCGCCGGCGGCCATTGCGCAGGCACTCGATGCTGGCCAGGCCACGGCCCGTAACTTGTTTGAGCAGGGTGCCATTTTGGGTGCGGTATTGGTCTTGCAGGGCCAGGTGCGTTTCATACTGCCCCAGCTTCATTGAACTTATTGATTACATTACCAAGCAGGAAGGAACACGATGTCAGACCTAATCGAAGTACGGAATATCCAGACCCAGGTTGAAACGATTTTTCATGAGTTCGGGCCGGCGGCCGACAAGCCGTTAATTCGCGGGTCGGTGGCGGCAGTGCTGAAGAACCCCTATGCCGGGCGCTACGAATCCGACATTCTGCCCATGATGGAAGCGTTGAACCCGGTGGGCCTGGAGATGGCGCAGCGTTTGGTCAAGGCCATGGAAGTGACGCCCGATGACATCGAAAGCTATGGCAAGGGCGCCATTGTGGGCAGCGCCGGCGAGCTTGAACATGGCGCTTTGTGGCATGTACCCGGGGGCTATGCCATGCGCGAGTTGCTGGGTTGGACCGGTGATCGCTCGTCGTACAAACAGGGCCAGAGCTCGGGGCAAAAAGGCCTGGAAATGGGGCGCGCGCTTTCCATCGTGCCCTCGACCAAGAAAGTGGGCGACCCCGGAACACGTCTTGACGTACCCCTTACCCACGTCACGGCCAGCTATGTGCGCGGTCACTTCGACGCCATGGAAGTGTGGGTGCCCGGCGCCCCGGCGCGCGATGAAATTGTTTTTGTCCTGGTCATGGCCACGGGCGGGCGCATACACGAGCGTGTCGGCGGCTTGAAGCCCGATCAGATCAGTAAATACGATGGTTTGCGTTAAGCACGATTGAAACCAGCCTGGAATGTTCCAACAACCTGGCGTGATAGCCGGTTGAGTCATAAACAATGCAGATTCTGCAAAGAAACAGTGTCAGAAAAGACCCGTAAGGAGAGTAAAAATGGCAGCAAAAATTCGCAAGATTGTCGTCACCGTTGACGAGACCCGCGTTGAAATGGGCAAGCAGGTGAATCCGCCCACGCGCCGCGCAGTGGCGGTTGCGGTAATCGAGAACCCCTACGCCGGTCAATACGTTGAAAGCCTCGATGAACTGATTGCCGCCGGTGAGGAATTGGGTGGCCTGCTGGGCGAGAAATGCGTGCAGGCCTTGGGTATTGAGCCCGGCAAGGCTGAAAGTTATGGTAAAGCCGCCATTGTGGGCGAGGCCGGCGAGCTTGAGCATGCGGCCGCCATTTTGCACCCCAAGCTGGGCGCGCCTTTGCGCAAAGCCATCGAGAAAGGTGCCGCGCTGGTACCGTCATCCAAGAAAATGGGGGGTGTTGGTGCGGCTATCGATGTGCCGCTGGGTCACAAAGATGCCGCTTATGTCCGCACGCATTTCGACGCTGTTGAGGCACGCGTGTCCGATGCACCGCGCGCGAACGAAATTGTGGTTGCCGTGGCCGTCACCGATTCCGGCCGTCCGCTGCCACGCGTGGGCGGGCTGACCAAAGATGAAATCAAAGGCGAAGATGGTTTGCGTTAAACGAACCGCATAGACAGGAGGAATAACATGGCTGCAGCAACTCCCGAGGCCAAATCCGGCAAGGTTGTCATCAGGAACATTGGTTTGCTTTTGTCGGGCGACCTCGACAATCCCATTCTCGACGCCGATACGGTTGTGGTGAACGACGGCCGCATTGTCGCGGTTGGCAAATACAAAGATTGCGATGTTGAAGGCGCCGACCGCATCATCGATTGCCGCGGCACCACGCTGGCGCCCGGCCTGATCGATTCGCACGTTCACCCTGTGGCGGGCGACTGGACACCGCGTCAGGGCCAAATCGGCTGGATCGACTCCACCTTGAACGGTGGGGTGACCACCATGATTTCGGCGGGTGAAGTGCATTATCCCGGCCGACCCAAAGATATCGTGGGCCTGAAAGCCCTGGCAGTCACTTCACAGCGTGCCTTTGAAAATGCCCGCCCAGGTGGCGTGAAGGTGCTGGCGGGTGCGCCGGTAATTGAAAAGGGCATGGTTGAGTCCGACTTCAAAGACCTGGCCGATTCGGGCGTGAAGCTGCTGGGCGAAATTGGCCTGGGCAGTGTAAAGGCCGGCGACGAAGCGGCTGAAATGGTGAAATGGGCGCGCAAATACGGTATTCAAAGCACCATTCACACCGGCGGTCCATCCATTCCCGGCTCGGGCCTGATCGATAAAGACGTGGTACTGGAAGCCGACGCCGACATTATCGGCCATATTAACGGCGGGCATACTGCCTTGCCGTACAAGCAGGTCTGTGAGCTGTGCGAGCGCTCTTCGCGCGGCATTGAAATTGTGCATAACGGTAACGAGCGTATTGCCATTCTTACTGCCCGTCATGCCCACGAACTGGGCTGCTTGCACCGCGTGATTCTGGGTACCGACGGCCCCGCCGGTTCCGGTGTACAACCGCTGGGGATTCTGCGTATGATTGCACAGTTGTCCAGCCTGGCCGACATCCCCGCTGAAATTGCATTCTGTTTTGCCACCGGCAATACGGCGCGCATGCGCGATCTGGATTGCGGCCTGATCGAAGTGGGTCGTGCGGCCGATTTCGTGATTATGGATCGCGCCCAGCACAGCCCGGCGGAAAACATTCTGGAAAGCGTGCGTTTGGGCGATATTCCAGGCGTGGGGATGGTTATTATCGACGGTATTGTGCGATGCCAGCGCAGCCGCAACACACCACCGGCCACCGAGTTGCCGGTTATTGAAAAGTAAAAAGGGGCAGGTCGATGTCAGGCGCGTTAAACGGGGTGGTTGTTCTTGATTTGTCCAGAATTCTGGCGGGCCCATGGTCAACCCAGAACCTGGCCGACCTGGGGGCCGACGTGATCAAAGTCGAGCGCCCGGGCAAGGGCGACGACACCCGCGCCTGGGGGCCTCCCTTTGTGAACACCGCAGAGGGCGAACCCCGCGATGCCGCGTATTATTTTTGCGCCAATCGTGGCAAGCGCTCGATTACGCTGGACTTCACCCGGCCTGAAGGTAAAAAGGTCTTGCTGGAACTGGTGGCCAAGGCCGACATTCTGGTGGAGAACTACAAGTTCGGTGGCCTGAAGAAGTACGGCCTGGATTACGATAGCCTGGCCAAGGTGAACCCCAAACTCATCTACTGTTCGATTACGGGCTTCGGTCACACCGGCCCGTATGCCGAGCGCCCTGGGTACGATGCGCTGATTCAGGCCATGGGCGGCCTGATGAGCGTTACCGGCGAGCCCGACACCGTGCCCGGTGGCGGCCCGCAAAAAGTGGGCGTGGCCGTGGTGGATATTCTGACCGGCCTGTATGCCACTTCCGCCATTTTGGCTGCGCTTTACGCACGAACTCAAAGCGGGCAGGGTCAACACATTGATGTGGCCTTGCTCGATGTGCAGGTTGCCTCATTGGCGAACCAGGCCAGCAACTATCTGTTAAGCGGCAAGGTGCCCGGTCGGTTGGGCAGTGCGCATCCGTCGATCGTGCCGTACCAGCCTTTTCAATGTGCCGACGGTTATGTCATGCTGGCCATTGGCAACGACACCCAGTTCAAGGCGTTTTGTGAAACAGCCGGTTGCGCCGGCCTGGCCGACGACGAACGATTCAGCAACAATGCCCAGCGCGTGGCGCATCGCGATCAACTGATTCCCTTGCTGCAAGAGCGCATGTTGCTGAAAACCATCGACCAATGGTGTCAGCTGGCTATTGAAAACGGCTTTCCGTGCGGGCCAATCAACACAATCGACCGTGTATTCGAAGACCGCCACGTGCAGGCGCGCCACATGCGGGTTGAAGTCCCTTCGGAAACCTATGGCGCATTGAATCTGGTGGCCAGCCCCATGAGGTTTTCCGGTACGCCCATTGAGTACAACACGCCACCGCCCACCCTGGGCCAGCACACCGACCAAGTACTGGGCGAATTGGGCATCGACGCACAAGCCATTGAGTCGTTGAAAAAGGCCGGTGCCGTTTAAAGGGGCGTATTTATTTCAATACCGATTTCATCAGCAAGTCGCTAATGTATGCAGCCCATTTCTCTATTTCCTGCGGATCCATTAAATCGGCTGCCAGGAATGCCGAAAATGTGTAGCGGTTGGAGATATAAAAATAACCCAGTGCCGTCATGGCCACGTACAACTGCTCGCTATCGATATCGTCGCGAAACAAGTCTTTTTTCTGGCCCTCCTCAATTACATTGCGCAAAATGGAAATGGCCGGGCCGGCGTATTGGTCGGCGCTTTTCGACTTGGCAATGTGCTTGCCCTTGTTCAGGTTCTCTGCGTTCAGCAGGACAATGAGCTCGGGGTTTTCGATGTAATAGCGAAACGGGAACTGGATAATGGTGCGTAACGAGGCAACCGGATCGTTCATGTCGAGGTCGAGATTTTTCTCTGCCTCGAAGATATCTTTGTAGGCCTCTTCCAGCACGGCCACAAACAGCTTTTCCTTGCTGCCGAAATAATAGTAGATAAGGCTGTCGTACGACTTCGCCGCCTTTGATATTTTATCGACCCGGGCTCCGCCGTATCCGTCGCGCGCAAATATCTTCTTGGCGGCTTTCAGGATATTTTCCCGCGTGGTTTTTGAAGATCGGGTACGCCCTTTTTTACGCGGGGTGCCGGCCTCTTCGGCGCTGGCCGCCAGGTTAATGGTTGAAGCCATAACGTCGTCGTCTTTGCGTGTCATGAAAGGTTGAAAGTTTAAGCCTGAAGGACGCAGTTTACAGCCTGAATCCCGGGAATGAAAAAATATTTTGCCATGTTGTGCCTATTCGGTATATGATTCATTTATGTAGTGAATACTAAATAAAAAAACGAGACTTGATTCAATCCTCAGTTGCGCTGTTTATGGCGCCTGAACAGCACTCACCGGAGATGCATCATGGCTGAATACGTACTGAACACCTGGTATCCCATTGCATGGTCACGCGAGATCACGAATAGTCTTACCCAGCGCCGTATTGTTGAAAAAGACGTGGTGATGTATCGCAACAGCCACGGCAAAGTGGTGGCCCAACTGGATATCTGCCCCCATCGGATGATGCCGCTTTCCCTGGGGCGCCTGAAAGGCGACGCAATTCAATGCGGCTATCACGGCATGGAGTTCGACTGTTCCGGCAAATGCGTGCGCATTCCCGGCCAGGAAAAGATTCCCGCCGGCGCCAAGGTCACCACCTATCCCGTGCATGAGCACATGGGTTTGGTGTGGATCTGGATGGGTGATGCCGAAAAGGCCGACACCTCGAAAGTGTACGACCTGGAGCAGTACCACGACCCCGCCTGGGATGTCGTGGAAGGCGACGCCCTGCGCATCGACTGCGGCTACCTGAACCTGTGCGACAACCTGTGCGACCCGTCGCACGTCAGTTTCGTGCATTTAACGACACTGGGTAATGCCGCCAGTGAAGATGTGCCGGTCAACTCCGAGCGTACTGAAGATGGTGTACTGACCTGGCGCTGGGTTATTGATGCCCCGGCGATTCCCATTTTCCAGAAATTCGGTGGCTTCACCACCAATGTCGACCGCTGGCACTACTACCATTACACCGCCCCCAGCATAGCCGTGATCGATTTTGGCACCGCGAAAACCGGCACCGGCGCGCCCGAAGGCAATCGCGACGACTGTGTGCAAATTTACGCCTGTCATTTCATGACGCCGGTCGATGAAAACACCACAATCGACCACTGGATGCACATCAAGAATTTCAAGGCCGACGACAAAACCAATGCTGAAATGTCGGCTTCGTTCCGCGAGGCATTCAATGAAGACAAAGTCATTCTGGAAGCCATCCACAAAAACGAGCGGGCGTATCCCGATTTCAAAACCACCATGCTCAACCTGGACGCGTCGGTTGTACGTATGCGGCGCAAGGTTGACAGTATGATTGAAGAAGAAAAGGCCGAGCGCCAGGCAGTGAAAGCCGCTTAACGCAAGAGGACATGAATGCAACCGATTGACCCCGATTTCCCTTTCCTGCTGGGCTGTAATGGCCGCGGGGCGCAACCTTCCTCCTTGAATCACCCTGTATCGCTGGAAGAAGTGAGTATCGACGAGCAGTTCAGGCTGGTAAAAGCGTCGGGTGTATTCGATTATTTTGATCGCATTCCCTTGCGCAGCAATATCAATGAGTACCGTCAGGCAATTGAAAAATATCAGTTGCCCGTTCATACCGCCAGTTGGTTTTATATGCTGGGGCGCGATGAAGATCTGCTGGCCGATAACCTGAAGATCTGTGCGGAAATCGGGGCCAAGGCGCACAATATCATGACCTTTACGCATCACGCCGACGGTCATGTAATAACCGACCAGGAAATTATCGATCACTATCTGCAGGTGTACGACGAAGGTATGAAGCTGGGTGTAGAACCGGTATTTGAACTGCACGTGAATATGTGGACGGAGAGCTTTGCGCGGGTTACGCCCATTGCCAAGGCCATTCAGGCACGCGGTATTCCCTTTCACTACAACATCGATTACAGCCACGTAGCATTCAAAATCGGCAACCCTGAAGAGCTGGCTGTGTCGGAATGCCGCGAGGAGGTTGAGTCGGGAGCCATGAAACTCGACCCGTTCGAGCCCGGTTCCCTGCTGGAAGAGTGGCTGAACCTGAACATGGTGAAATGGACCCAGTTACGTACCGTGGGGCCGAATCAACCGAAAAACCTTTGGTACAAGAATGAAGACGGGTCTTTTGCACGCGGCATTCAGTACCCCATTACAAGCCCTGCGCCGGGCGAGTGGCATTCGCAATGGCATGCCTATTTGCTTGAGCCTTCGAAAGAAGCCATTCGCATGACCATGCGCTATCACATTACTCATGCAAACAGCCCGCTGCGTTACATCACCACCGAAATGATCAACCTACCCGATTATGGTTTGGGTGCGAAATACAACCTGTTTGAGCAGAACGTGGAATGTGCCAAATACATTCGTCGGGCATGGAAAGAGGTGAAGGCCCTGCACGAGGCGGGTTTGGTGCAGTGGCCCTATTATGGGTAGCAGTCGCGAGTCGGGTTCGAGCCGTTATACTTTCACGACCTCAATCTTGAAAGCCTGGTCATGTCTACAATTCTGGTTACCGGCGGCGCCGGTTTCATTGGCTCTGCGTTGGTGCGCTATTTAATCAACCACACCGATCATGCGGTGGTGAATGTCGACAAGCTCACCTATGCCGGTAATCTGGAGTCGCTGGAATCGGTTTCGCATAGCGCGCGCTATACGTTTGAACAGGTTGATATCTGCGACCGCGCCGCGCTGGACCGCGTGTTTCAAGCGCATCAGCCGATCGCGGTCATGCACCTGGCGGCCGAATCCCATGTGGACCGCTCCATCGACGGGCCGGCCGCTTTTATTGAAACCAATATCGTGGGCACCTACACCTTGCTGGAAGCGGCCCGTGCGTATTGGCTGAGCCTGGCGCAGTCGCAGCGCGCGGGCTTTCGCTTTCATCATGTCTCTACCGATGAAGTGTATGGCGACCTGCCTGAAGACCCGTCGGTGCTGTTTACTGAAGCCACACCCTATGCGCCCAGTTCGCCGTATTCGTCCAGCAAGGCCAGCTCCGATCATCTGGTGCGCGCCTGGATGCGCACCTATGGCCTGCCGGTGGTGGTGACGAATTGTTCGAACAACTACGGGCCGTACCACTTTCCCGAAAAGCTCATTCCGCTGGTTATTTTGAACGCGCTAGAAGGCAAGCCCTTGCCGGTGTATGGGCAGGGCCAGCAGATCCGCGACTGGCTGTATGTTGAGGATCACGCACGGGCCTTATACAAAGTGGTGTCTGAAGGCACAGTGGGCGAAACCTACAACATTGGTGGCCATAACGAAAAGCGCAATTTAGACGTGGTGCACACCATTTGCGATTTGCTCGATGAGCTTAGCCCCAACACGCGCCCGCAATCCGAAGGCGGCCAGGCGCAAACGCACCGCAGCCTGATTACGTTTGTGGCCGACCGCCCGGGGCACGACATGCGTTATGCCATTGATGCCGGCAAGATTGAGCGCGAACTGGGGTGGGTGCCGCAGGAGACGTTTGAAACGGGCCTGCGCAAAACCGTGCAATGGTATCTGCAGAATCGGGACTGGTGCGCGCACGTGCAGGATGGCTCGTATCAGCGGCAGCGGTTGGGGCAGGTATAGGGCGGCACTTAAAGCCCGAATATTGTTAGCCGCAGCGTTAGGTTCGGGGCAAAATGTTCAAGAAGTACGGGCTACGTTTGCACGGTTTGTTTAGGCCGCCGGTATTATTTAAGGACGCAAAATAGCCAGCATCTTGGTCAGAGTTTTATTGGGATCATTCTTAAAACGCGCGTCTTGACTAAGCTGATCAATAACCAGATCGATTGCATGTTCAATGCGATTAATTGTTTCCCAGGCAAACTCTTTTTCGACACCAAATTTTTGGGCGAACTTGATCAGGCTGTCGGGGGACGGAAATGTGCGTAGTTTGTTCATCTTAAGCGCAAGTTCGCGATCAAGGTCGGGGTAAATGGCGGTGCAAACCACATCGTATACGGGGCTTGGCAGAATCTCGCTACCCGGGTCTTCATACACCAGACCGAAGTTCTTTAGATGCGCGTCTCCGTCTTTCAGTAAAGCCGAAAGTGCGATTCGTGCAAACATTGTTTGGTTGGCAGCCTCATTCGCACAATAGGTATTCACAATACGCATGATGGATTCGTACGAGCCCATGTATTTCTGACTTGCGCTCAAACCGGCCAGTACGGCCATATCCTCGAAGCCCAGCGGTTTTCCGGAAGGGTTGCGGTCAAAGCGCTCAACAATAAAGCGTGTGGCGTCATCAGAAAGCCAGAAGCGAGGCACATTCAGGTTGGCCTCGCTGGCCACTGACATACAAAAATACTCATTAAGACTTAATCCGGGGAATTCGTGTCCGGCTTCCTTGACAATGACACTGGGGGTGAGAAGCGAGGTTTTGTTCGACCGTTCTGCTGTAATCTGGGTTGGAACGATAATTTTTGGCTGCGCCCCCGACAAGCTTGAGCGAAGGGCGTATTTTGCCATCAGGCGCCCAAAATACGACTGATCTCGCTCATGCAACAGTTGTTCGATTGTTTCAGGAGAGGGGGGTGCCAAATCAAGCTCGGGGTGTTCATATGAGACTCGACCGACCTGAAGCCCCTGTGATAGCGCCAAAAAAAGTAGCTTGTTCGGAATGCCGGCGCGGCTCATGGCATCTTCAATATACAAGCGCAAATAACCCTCCGGCTCATTCATAGAGAAGACCCCAAACAAGTCTCCACTGGTGTAGCTGCGGGTCCGAAAAGGCAGGCCAAGCGACACTTCGCAAGGTTTGTTCGATTGCACATGAACATCGTAGTTGAACGCGTATACGCTTTCTTTGGCTAATACACCAGCGTAATCACCAGATGAATACACATTCAATTGCGGGCGCTTCTTAATGAGGCGGCTAATATGCGAATACCAATCTGCGGAACTGGTCTCAGTCATCTTCGTCACTCAAAAAAATGTCCCGGGCGTTTTCCCAGGTTGGACGTATCGTCTCAGACAAAGCCAATGTAAACCCAAGGGCATGGGCGAGTTTATGCACTTCGTCGATGCCAACGTTTTCGCCTTTTTCGATCCGAATGACCAGTTTGCGATTGATGCCTGCTTGCGAGGCGGCCTGCGCCTGAGTTAAGGCGCGCTCCACACGCGCTTGTTTAAGCTTACGCCCGAAAAGAGTGGATAACTCCAACATAAATATCCCAAATATGTCACTTTTTTATATTCTTGACTAAATTAGTGACAAATACAAGACATTTAATCATCGCCTCAGCCCCGCCTGGGCGTCTTAACCTCCAGGCGCTTTTCCAGCAAATTCAAGTCTTCTCGTAATTGACGCATCGTTTCGTCGATGCTTTCATTGCGCAGCCGTCGCTCTTCCCCCCTGACCACTGCGTTCAGCGCCAGGTTGGCGATGCCGTTCACCACCTGATCCAGGGAAATGGCACCCTTTGAGTTGAACCACCAGGCGCCCCAGTTACACATCCCCAAAAGGGCAAAGGCCGTGACTTTAGGCTCTACGTCGCGAAACTGACCGGCCTTGATGCCGGCTTCAATTGCCGTTACAAAGCGATCCAGCACCAGGCGTCGCGAGGCTTGCGCTTTCTTGCGCAGGGCCGGCGTCAGGTGTTCTTCATTGCGCTCGACAACCCTGAATTGCAAAGGGTGGCTCAGCACCAGTCGGGCATGGCCGCGAACCAGTTCGGCTAACGCTTCGCTGGGGTCACGTTGCTGTTCAAGCGTGTTGGCGGCAATCTTTCCCGCCATTTCCGTAATTTCAGAAGTCAGTGCGCGAAGAATGTCGTTTTTGTTACGGAAGTAGTAATAAATGGCCGTTCGCGTTACCCCCATTGCTTGCGCAATATCACCCATGCTGGTGCCCTGGAATCCACGTTGAATAAACAAGGTGGATGCGGCTTCCAGTATGGATTCCTGCAGTAACTCCCTGCGGGAGGATTTCGCGTTTGTGCGGGGAGGGTTGGGCATAAATAAATCGTCGTTTTAGATCAATAAGAGGCTTGATTATAGAAGTCGCGCAGCCGGCTTTATCTAGGTATTTTCCACTATAAAGACAATTATTTCACACGTATGTCAAATTTTTGATTAGAATTCAGTCAGAAGGAGACAAGGTATGAACTCAAATAATGACCGTGGGGCGTCAGGTTCGCCCGCAAATGCGCCATCGCAGGTGACCGCCGGGTTTTTGAATACCGACTGGACGCCACGCGATTTGCCTGCAGATGCAGTCACGCGAAATGTGGTTTTGCGCACGCAAGATCAGGCCGCAACAGGCGGCGCCTTATATTGTCCGGCAAGCGGTGCCGATACCGTGGTGTGCATCATGCATCCGCGAGAGTTCATGGCGTGTCATTACCTGGTGCCCGATATTGTTTCTGCCGGCTATGCCGCCTGGTCGCAGTGGCCCCGGTCGGTGGGTAATGACCTGCGGCTTGAGCACGAAATCGCGCTGTTCGACGTTGCGGCCGCCATGGCTCACCTGCGTGATGCCGGTTTTCGGCACATTATTTTCCTGGGCAATTCGGGTGGAAGTGGCTTGTATAGCCTCTATATTCAACAGGCGGGCCTGTCGCCATCGCAACGTATTGCCAAAACACCGGCAGGGCGTCCCACCGGGCTGGCTGACCTGAGCATGCCGCAGGCTCAGGGCATGATTTTTGTAGCGCCGCATCCGGGCCAGGGTGCCTTGCTGATGCAATGCATTGATCCTTCCGTTACCGATGAACAAGACCCGTTCTCTGTCGATGCGCAACTGGATCCATTCAGCAATGAAAACGGATATCACTCTGCCAAAGAGGGTGCGACGTATTCGCCCGAATTCATCGAGCGTTATCGCCAGGCGCAGCATGCGCGGGTAGCGCGCCTGGATGCCATAGCGCACGAGCTTGTTGCCAAGCGAATGCAAGCCAGAAAGAAAGTGAAAGCCGGCGACGCCTCGGAACACGATAGAAAAATGGCCGCTCATACGCCGGTGATGACAGTCTGGCGCACCGACGCCGACCTGAACTGCTTCGATCTGACACTAGACCCTTCCGACAGGAAGCCAGGTTCGTTGTGGGGCAACAACCCCACGGCATCCAATTACGGCTCGGTCGGTTTCGCGCGTTTCTGCTCGCCGGAAAGCTGGTTATCCACGTGGTCGGGCATTTCTTCCAACGCATTGCTGAAAAAGACACTGCCGGCCTTGACGCAACCCACACTGCTTATCGAGTACACGGGCGACCAGGCCTGCTTTCCGTCAACCATTCGAAACATCTTCAGCGATATCGCCTCAACCGATAAGCAGCACGAACGTGTAAAGGGCGATCACCATGGCCGCGCGTTAAGTCCCCAAGACGAGGCAGGGCGTTATATCGCCGGCCGATTGATTCAGGATTGGCTGAAAGCGCGCTTTCCCGCAAAGGCCTGAAGCCAGTTGCGCCTGTGAAGACTGACTGAGGCAAACCACGATTCAAGCAAGGAATACACCGATGAATACCGCACCAAACCGCCTGGTTCTGAAAGGCGTCGATCACACCGCAAGACCGACATGGAAATTAAAGGAAACCGTTGAGTTCTATCGCGACAAACTGGGTTTGCCGCTGATTCACACTATTTCGGCACGAGGGTGGGGGCCAAGTACACACCCCGATTTCCTGCATTTCTTTTTCGACAGCGGGCAAGGCAGCACCATTGCCTTTTTCTACTACCTGGGTACGCAAGCGCCTGATGCGATGAAAGGGCGCGAGCACGCCAAGCCCTGGCCTGAGGATTTTGTCACCGATGCCACGCATACGGCCTGGCTGGTCGACAGCGTAGAAGAGCTGAGTGCCTGGAAAGAGCGGCTTCAGGAAAAAGGGGTCGAGGTATCGGTGGAAACGCGCCATGAAGTGATTGAGTCAATTTACTTTCGCGACCCCAATGGTTACTTCCTGGAGATCAGTCGCAAACTGCGTCCTTTGGATGCGAGCGACTACAACGATGCGGCGCGCACACTGAATGCCGCCATTGAACTGGAAACGGAACGGCAAGGGGGCGTGGCCGGCATTGCCTCGATTGATGAAGTATGGCACCGCAAAGCCGCCCGGCTGCTGAAAGACGCGCCGGCCAACACAGTTTGCCTGCCGGTGCTCAAAGTGCCGGAATTCGATGCGCTGGTTCAGGCGGCAAAAGAAAAATCCGACTGCAACGTCACGGATTTCAGCGATGAGTATTGGCTAATTCAATCAAGCGGCCCCATTGAGTTTGGTCGTAAGGCATTGGGCTTGAAGCCGGCGCTTTGGTATGGCCTTTTCACCAGTGGGCTGCACGGAAAAATTACCGTGTTTGATCGCGACATTGTGCGCATCGAGCCTTAAAAATAAAAAAGAGGAGACAACGTGCAAGAGATACGTAACCCGATCGCCGGTGTGGCTTATTCGAGCGACGAAAAGGCGGCTTATTATCTGGCCAATGGGTCCTGGATGAACAGTTCTGTGGGCGACGCATTGCGCGCGACGGCGGCGCGGTATCCGAACCGGCCCGCCTTCATCAGCGATGAGCAAACCATTACCTTTCAGGAACTGGATGAAAAAACCGATTTAATCGGTGCCGCGCTGTTGGACATGGGGCTGGTGCCGGGTGATCGGGTTTTATTTCAACTGGGCACCAATATTGAAACGGTGCTGGTTGCGCATGCCTGCCACAAGGCCGGCATCATACCCGTGTGTACCATTCCCCAGTACCGTGAAGTGGAAATCGGTGCGCTCGGGCTTAAAAGCGGCGCAAAAGCACATTTTGTCCAGGCCGATTTCAGTCAGTTCGACCTGGTTGAATTTGCTCAACAAATGCGTGAACAGAATCCGGCCATTGAGCACATTGTCGTGGTTCGGGGCGATGCGCCCGAGGGAACAAGTTCGCTACAGACCTTGCTTGAAAGCATGTCGTTAAGCAAGGCGCGTGAGCGTTTGAAGGCGGTTGAACTGGGGCCTCGAGATGTACTGACTTTTCAGTTGTCCGGGGGCTCCACGGGCCTGCCCAAGATTATTCCCCGGTTTCATGGAGAGTACCTGGGCCATAGTGCTGCATTTTCCCAGTGCTACAAGATCAACAGCGATTCGCGCATTATCTGGTCGCTTCCCATTATTCACAACGCCGGCCAGTTGTACGCGTTAATGCCGCCGATTGTTCTGGGACTCACTTCGGTGTTGATGCCCAAAGTCGATATCGAGCGGATGCTGCAGCTTATCGAGGAACACAAGGTCACGCATGGGCTGTCGATTGGCCCTATTGCGCCGCAGCTGATTGCCTACAAGAACATCACGCAACACGACATTTCATCGTTGCAGTTGTTTGTCACCATGAGCCGTTCGGGCAAGCTGCAAGAACACCTGAATGTCCCATGCTCAAACCTGTATGGCATTACGGAAGGCTTGCTGATGGGGTGCGCACCCGACGAGCCCGAGTTTGCGCGTCATTACACCCAAGGTGCGTCCGGTTGCCCGTTTGATGAAATCCGTTTGCTGGATCCGGAAAGCGAAAGGCAAGTTGAACCCGGCACGATGGGTGAGTTGTGCTTTCGCGGGCCGTCCAGCCTGCTGGCCTACTACGGCGATGAAGACGCCACCCGCAAGTCGCTCACGTCGGACGGTTTCTTTCGCACAGGCGATATGGTGATCGAGCATGTGGTGGACGGCAAGTCGTACTACGCGTTCCAGGGGCGTCTGCGCGATAACATCAATCGTGGCGGGGAAAAGATTGGTTGCGAGGAGGTGGAAGGTTTCATCAGCCGCCATCCGTCTGTTTCCGACGCGAAGCTGGTCGCCATGCCCGATCCGTTTTATGGCGAAAAAGCATGTGCTTACCTGATCCTGCGTGAAGGGCTTGATGCGCCGGATGTGAAGTCGCTGGGTGAGTATCTGGTTGCCCAGGGCCTGGCCAGGTTCAAGTGCCCTGAGCGCATTGAAGTGGTCGACGCCTTCCCGGTTACGCGTGTTGGCAAGGTCGATAAAGTCGCCATGCGTAAAGAGATTGCCGGGAAGCTGGCCGCCGAGCCAGCCGAGCGTGACGGGGTGAAACATGATTAGCACCGAACACGTTGTGTGTGAGCTTCCTTTCACGGTGCGGCGAACTGTGAAGTGGGGGCAGTGTGACCCGGCCGGCGTTGTTTATACGGTGGTCTTTGCCGAATACGTTATTTCCACGGCTGAGCTTTTCTACGGCAGTCTTTTCGGGCAAGGGCCGCAGCAGGCCAAAGACGAATACCAGTTTGGCACACCCACGCGTGGCCTGACGTTTGATTTTCGCAAATCGTTGCGCCCCGACGATCTGTTCGACACCGAAGTGCGGGTAGGACGAATCGGCACCAGTACGTACCAGCTATTGATGCATGCCCGCGATATGGAAGGGGACACCGTATTCACCGCGTGTTTAACCCCTATCTGCATTGTCAGGGGGCAGCGCGAATCCATCTCCATACCCGAGCATTTCAAAGAAAAACTGAAGGTGCATCAAAGCAGCGATGCGCCCGAATCCTAGCAGTTGATATTCCCTACACGAGGAGACAAATCATGAAAAGAAATTTGAAAGCGGTACTGGCGGTATCGTTGGCCGCCATGGCCTTTCAGGCCCATGCCGACGACAAGATCAAGCTTGGCTTCATTGCCGCCCTGAGCGGTCCGCTGGGCGTGCTGGGGGCCGAGCAGCAGCGGGGCCTGGACCTGGCGCTCGAGCACTTGAACAATCGACTGGGTAATCGCGAGGTGGAGCTGTATACGGCCGATTCCCGCGCCATTCCCGGTGTTGCCGTGCAGGAAGTGTCGAAACTGGTTGATAAGGAAGACGTTGACGTCATTACCGGCGGTACCGCGTCGAATGAAATTATGGCAATGGTTAAACCCATTGCGGCCTCGGGCCTGACTTTGCTGGGCACCAATGGCGGGCCTTCGCCGTTGGCGGGCAAAGATTGCACGCCGAACTATTACAGCATTGCCTTCCAGAATGACCAATGGAGCGAGGCGATGGGTCATTACATGAATGAGCAGGGAATCAAGCGCGCTTACTTTATCGGCATGGATTACCAGGCCGGTTGGGATCATGTCGGCGGCGCCGAACGCACTTTCAAGGGTGAGAACCTGGGCAAGGTATTTACGCCCCAGTCACAGCTTGATTTCTCGGCTGAACTGGCACAGATTCGCGCGGCCAAGCCCGATGGTGTTTTTGCTTTTTATCCCGGCAGCGCCGCTGTTGCATTCGTAAAACAGTATGCGCAATCGGGCCTGGATATTCCCCTGTTTTCCAGCGCCGGTGTCGACACCCTGTTCCTGGCTGCGTTCGATGACGCCGCGATCGGTTCGGTGTTTTCAAGCCATTACAACGCCGGAATTGAAAACGAGGCCAACAAGAAGTTTGTAGCGGACTTCACCAAAGAGTTCGGTCGCAAGCCTTCCCTGTATGCCGCCTCGCAATACGACGCGATCATGCTGCTGGATAAGGTTGTTGCCCAGCTGCCGGCCGGGGAAATTGATCGTGAACAAATTCAGGCACTCATCGGCACGACGCCTTTCACCAGTGTGCGCGGTGATTTCAGGTTCAACCACAACCATATGCCCATTCAGAATATCTACGCCCAGAAAATCGAGCAGGGTGAAGATGGCAAGTTGGCGCTGAACCTGATCGGCGTGGCGGCCGAGAATGTGGAAGATCGCTACGCAGCCGAATGCGCCATGGGTAAATAACGGCGGTTCAGGGGATCGACAATGAGTTTTTCGATACTGCTTGAGCAGTTGTTCAATGGCTTTCAGTACGGCATGTTGCTGTTTCTGATGGCCATTGGGGTCACGCTGGTGTTTGGGGTGATGCGGCTGGTGAACCTGGCCCATGGTTCCATGTTCATGGTGGGCGGCTATCTTGCCAGCGCCGCGGCGCAAGCCACCGGTTCATTCTGGCTGGCCGCCCTGTGTGCGCTGGTGGGGGCCGCAGTCATGGCGGCCGTTATCGAGATATTGATTGTTCGTCCCCTTTACCGGCGCGGGCATCTCGATCAGTTGCTGGCTACCTTTGGTGTCACGTTAACGCTCAATGAACTCATTGTCGTTATTTGGGGGCGTTCGCCGGTGTTCGTGAGCGTGCCCGACATACTCGACGGCCACACCGACATCCTGGGGTTTCCCTATCCGGTGTATCGATTGGCGATTACCGGTGTCGCTATTCTGGCAGGGCTGATCCTGGTGTGGCTGGTTGCCAGAACCCGCTTTGGCATGCTGGTTCGGGCGGGTGCCGATAACCGCACCATGGTGGCGGGCCTGGGTGTGAACGTAACAGTGCTCTACACCCTGGTTTTTGCGCTGGCTGCCCTGTTGGCTGCGCTGGCCGGCATGATGTCGGGCCCGCTTATTGCCATGCAGCCGGGCGTGGGCGACCCTATTCTGATCCTGACGCTAACAGTGGTGTGTATTGGCGGCTTCGGCTCGTTGAAAGGCGCACTGGTTGCCTCTTTGCTGGTGGGCCTGCTTGATACGTTCGGGCGAATTTTCGCGCCGCAATGGTTCGGCGCGGCAGGCAATGCCTTATCCAATATGCTGGTTTATGTACTGATGGTGGGCGTTTTGTACTACCGCCCTGCGGGGCTTTTCACCACGCGGGGAGGACACTGATGAGCAAGATTTTCAATACTTCGTTCAGCCGAAGCTGGCTGCTTTGGCTGCTGCTGGCCCTGGTGTTTCTGTTGCCCTTTTCGGGAGAAACGTACTACATCAAGCTGGTGACCCGGATGTTGATTTTTGCCATTGCGGCATTAAGCCTTGACCTGCTGGTAGGGTACCTTGGGCTAGTCAGTTTCGGGCACGCGGCGTTCCTGGCAATTGGTGCCTACACGGCAGGCATCATGGCTTCAATGGGCTATGCATCGATCTGGCTTGTTTGGCCTGTGGCCATGTTATCGGGGGCGGGCTTCGCATTGATCGTGGGTTTCTTTTCTTTGCGTTGCAGCGGCCTGTACTTTATTTTCATTACCCTTGCCTTTGCCCAAATGGTGTTCTACGGAGCACAAAGCCTGCGTGCTTATGGTGGCGACGACGGCTTTGCCCTTGAGGCGGCAAGCACGCTTGTGCCTGGCGTTGCGTTGTCGAATCCCGTAACGCTGTTTTATGTCAGCCTGGCCATTCTGCTGGGCTGCCTTTACCTGAGTCACCGTTTGGTGAACTCGCCGTTCGGGCGTATTGCGGTTGCCACGCGCGATAACGAAACGCGGGTTCACGCCGTGGGCGTCGATCCTTACCCGTACAAGCTCGTGATGTTTGTGGTGTCGGGCGCCATGGCAACCCTGGCCGGGGCACTGATGGCCAATCTCACCTCGTACATTGCGCCCGGTTATGTGACTTGGCTGATGTCCGGCGAACTGCTGGTCATGGTGATTCTGGGTTCGGTGGGCACATTGGTGGGCCCTATTCTGGGCGCGGCGGTTTTCGTGGGTTTCGAACATATGCTGTCTGATCTGACTGAGCACTGGATGCTGATCTTCGGCCCGTTGATCGTGATTCGGGTGCTGTTTTTGAAGAACGGCATTTATGGTTTGTTTTCCCGTACGCGTCACGCCGAGTTGTCGGCAGACCGGTCGGCTTCGGGGGGCCACTGATGAACCCAACCGCGTTGCTGGAAATCCAGAATCTGAAAAAGTCTTACGGCGCACTATGCGTAACCGATGATGTGTCACTGACGGTTGAAAAAGGGGAAATTCATGCCCTGATCGGGCCCAATGGTGCCGGGAAAACCACCCTGGTCGGGCAACTGTCGGGTCTTGTGCCATCCGATTCGGGTCGCATTTACTTTGAGGGCCGCGACATTACGGGCCTTGCCACGGCCGATCGCGCCCGGCTTGGCCTGGGGCGTTCGTTCCAGATTACCAGTGTCTTTCCCACGTTGAGCGCGCTTGAAAACGTTGCGCTTGTGGTTCGCGCACATGCCGGCCTTGGGTTTCATTTCTGGAAGGCGGCCAACCGGTACGAACAGGCGCAGCAAAAAGCAGCCGAATGGTTGGCCAAAGTGGGGCTGGCACAGGCAAGCCAGGGGCCATGTGCCGAGTTGGCTCATGGTGAATTACGCCAGCTTGAACTGGCCATGGCATTGGCCGCCAACCCCCGCTTGCTGGTGCTGGACGAGCCAATGGCGGGGCTGGGGCCGGCCGAATCACAACAAATGGTTCATTTGCTGGCCGAGCTGAAGAAACAGTATGGCATTTTGCTGATCGAACACGATATGGACGCTGTGTTTTCCCTGGCAGACCGCATTTCCGTGCTGGTATCCGGTCGGGTGGTGTTTAGCGGTTCGGTCGACGAGGTGCGCGAAAGCGAAGTCGTGCAGCGTGCCTACCTGGGGGACGACGATGAGTAACGAGAGCACGCAATTGAAAACGATGCTTTCCGTGCAGGAAGTTAATAGCGGTTATGGCCGTGGGCAAGTGTTGTTCGATGTGTCCTTGCAGATAGCCCAGGGCGAGGTGGTGTCGCTCATGGGCAAGAACGGCATGGGCAAAACCACCCTGATTCGGACCATTATGGGTATGTTGCCGGTTCGCAAAGGTCAGATTCAGTTCAATTCGCGATCAACACGCGGCATGGCCATGCATCGTATTGCCGCCATGGGCCTGGGATGGGTACCCGAAGGGCGGTTGATCTTTCCCAGTTTGAGTGTCGAGGAAAACCTGGTTGCCACTGCCGTCAAGCGCAAAGGGCTGGATCATAGCTGGACACTCGAGTCCGTGTATGCGCTGTTCCCGCGCCTGCAAGAGCGTCGCCTTAACGGCGGCGGCCAATTGTCGGGCGGCGAGCAGCAAATGCTGGCAATAGGCCGCGCGCTCATGACCAACCCCCGGCTATTGATTCTGGACGAAGCCACGGAAGGGCTGGCACCCAAGATCCGCCAGGAAATCTGGCAGACCCTGGCGCGAATAAAAAACACGGGCCAATCGATTCTGGTGGTTGATAAAGATGTAAAGGCTTTGTCGAAACTGGCCGATAGGCACTACATGATTGAGAAAGGCCGGATCGCCTGGCAGGGCGACACAGAGATGCTGATGGCGGATACGCAGCGTGTTCAGCGTTATGTGGGCGTTTAAATAAGAGGGTTTTTATGAAAATTGCGATTGTGGGCGGTGGGCCCGCCGGTATGTACTTTGCGTTGCTGATGAAAAAGCGCGATGCAAACCACGACATTACCGTATACGAACAGAACCCGGCCGGGGCTACCTATGGATGGGGCGTGGTGTTTTCCGACGTTGCGCTAAGCTTTCTGAAGCAAGCCGATGAAGCATTCTATAAAAAGTTCACGGCAAGCCATGAACGTTGCGATTATATGGAAGTCGTGCATCAGGACGTGCATGTGCAGTTGCGCAACAATCACTTCTCGCGTGCGTCACGGATTGACCTGCTCAGCGTCTTGCAAGATGAGTGCAAGGCGGCGGGGGTGCAGTTCAAGTTCGATACGCGGATTGACGACATTGCCGCGCTGGACACCGCCGACTTGATTGTCGGGGCCGACGGGGCAAACAGCGGCGTGCGAACGCAGCTTGCCGAGCACTTCAAACCGCAGTTTGAAAAACGCAGGAACAAATTTGCCTGGTATGGCACGCGCCAGCTTTTCCACGCGGTGTCCCTGATTTTTCGGGAAACGGAATATGGCGTTTTCATTGCGCATTGCTACCAGTACAGCAAAGACTTAAGTACCTTCCTGATTGAGGTCGACCCCGATACCTGGAAGCGGGCCGGGCTGGACACCCTGTCGGATGAGCAGAGCCAGCGCTTTTGCGAGCAGGTGTTTGAAAAAGACCTGGGAAGCAATGGCTTGCTGTCCAATCGGTCGACCTGGTTCTCGGCCAATATCGTCAGCAACGAAAACTGGTCTTACACGAATGTGGTTTTGCTGGGCGATGCCTTGCGAACCGTGCATTTTTCCCTGGGCTCGGGTACGCGCATGGCCATGCAGGATGCCATAGCATTGTATGAGGCGGTGAATCTGCATGGGCAAGACCTGCCGGCGGCCTTTAAGCACTTTGAAACACTGCGTCGCACTTCATCGGCCAATTTCCAAACCGCCGCGGCAAAGAGCCTGGACTGGTATGAGTCGGTTGACCGCAAAATGCACCTGGATCCGGTTGTGTTTGCCTACGACTATATGCGCCGTACCGGCCGAGTCAGCCATGAAGACCTGAAAGAGCGCGACCCGGGCTTTATTTCCCGTTATGAGGCATTAACCGGCGAGGCGGTAAGCTAGGGTTGGTTTGCGTTGCGGTTGCTATTCAAGTGCCGGTTAGAGATTGTGTGCGTATTGTTTTTTGGTTATATTGAATACGCCTTTTCAATATCCGGAAACTTTCCATGATCCGCAATACAACCATGACTGTTCGTTTAAAGGGTGCTTTAAGCGAGTTTGTGTCTGCAAACGTGGGTGAGCATGGCGCGTACGATAATGTTAGCGAGTATGTGCGAGACCTGATTCGGCGCGATATGGAACGCGCAGATGCTGAAGCATTCAGAAAGCTCCAGGCAGAGTTAAAGCACGCTTTTGCTGCGCCTGAGTCATCGTATCAACCTTTAACAGCGGCCGACGTGATTGCTCGTAACAAAGGTTGATTCATGCCTGAAATTCGTATTCAGGACGCCGCCTCTTACCGGCTCGACGAAATTTATCGCTATACCTATGATGTTTGGGGTGGCAAGCAGGCAGAAAGTTATATCGAAGGCTTGTTTGAAGCTTTCGCCAAAATTGCAACGCATGAAGTAGTGTCACGGCCAATTCCGGCTGAGTTCGAAGTTGACGGGTACTTTTTTCGATACCAAAAGCATTTCGTTTATTGGCGATGGCTGACGCATGGCAACATCGGTATTGTCACGATTCTGCATGAACGCATGCACCAGATTAGTCGTTTCAAGGATGACTTTGGCGTCTGAACCATCGCATGGTTAATACCTGCCTTAATCATGCAGCCCGCATTCGCGCTTCAAGCCAAAGAAGCGGGTTTGCTCTTCGGTCATGTCGCCAGTAAGGGGAACGCTGGTGTGCCAGTCGCCCACCGAGACATAGCCTTTTTCCCATAGCGGGTGGTAGGGCAGGTCGTGCTCGGTCAGGTAGCGATGAATGTCGCGGTTGGTCCAGTCGATTAAAGGGTACACCTTGTAGCGGCCGTCTTTGCGCTGCTCGACCACGGGGCGCTCGGCGCGCGACTTGGCTTGCTCGCGGCGCAGGCCGGCGAACCAGGTCCCAACGTTCAGGTCGTTCAAAGCCCGTTCCATGGGTTCGACTTTCATCAGGCGGTTGTAGTGATCCAGCCCTTCTACGCCGTTTTCCCAAAGCTTTCCATAAACGCTTTCCAGTCGGGCCGGCGTCCAGGCCGGTGCCACGACTTTCAGATTCAGTTTCAGACGCTCGGTCAGGGCTTTGGCGAACTGGTAGGTTTCCGGGAACAAGTACCCGGTGTCGATGAACAAGACCGGCATTTCGGGCCGGATCTGTTTCACCAAATGCAGCAGTACCGCCGACTGGATGCCGAAGCTGGAAGTTAAAATGAACTGGCCCGGCAGGTTTTCCAGCGCCCAGTGAACACGCTCTGCGGCCGACCAGGATTCAAGTTGTTCGGGGGAAGCAAGGGTCATGGTGTCGTACATGAAGGAAGCTCCAATTAAATTAAGTTTAGTACTTGTTTTTCAGGCTGTGCCGACCCGAACCAGGCCAACTCCCTGCTTAAGTCAACGACATCGCCCACAACGATAAGCGAGGGCGATTGCACGCTGTGTTCGCCGGCTTGTTGCGCCATGTTCGAAACGGATGCGTTGATGACGCGTTGATTCTTCAGCGTCGCGTTTTCAATGAAGGCCACCGGGGTTTCGGGGCGCTGCCCGTGTTGCAACAGTTGCGCTTGCAGCGCCGCGATTTGTTTCACACCCATATAGAACACCAGTGTTTGGCCGGGGCGGGTCAGGGCCGGCCAGTTTTCAATGTCGTGCCCGGGGCGCCGGTGCGCTGTCAGCAAGCGAACCGATTGCGCGTGATCGCGATGGGTTAAAGGAATACCGGCGTAGGCCGCGCCGGCCAGTGCGGCAGTCAGGCCCGGTACGATGCGATACGCAATGCCATGTTCACGCAGGAATTGCAGTTCCTCACCGCCCCGGCCGAATATAAAAGGGTCACCCCCTTTCAGGCGCACCACATGCAAGCCGTGTTCGGCATAGTGCTTCATTAATGTGTGAATACGGTTCTGGGTGGCGTCCTGGTTTTCACCGGCTTTTTTGCCCACGGAAATACACTGCGCGTCGCGCCGGGCCAGTTCCAGAATATCGGCCCCCACCAGCCTGTCATGCAGAATCACATCGGCTTCATTCAGGGCGCGTTGGGCATTCAGGGTCAGCAAACCGGGGTCGCCGGGGCCGGCCCCCACTAACGAGACCATACCCTGCGTGGGCTCTTCGGCTTGTTTCAGTGTCGACAACAGCGCAAACTCGGCCTGGGCCAGGTTGCCTGCACGCAGCTCACGGCTTACCGGGCCGTCGAGCAACCAGTTATAGAACTTTCGCCTTTGCGGCAACGACGGGCGGGCGCGCCGAATGGCCGGGCGGTAGCGTGCGGCCATGGCCATCAGCGCGCCCAGGCTGTGGTCCAGCATCGTTTCAATTCGTTCGCGTATACGCCGGGCAATAACCGGGGCATGGCCGCCGGAAGAAATGGCTACCGTCAAGTCGCCGCGCTCGACCATGGCGGGCACCTGGAAGGCGCAGAGTTCGCGTGTGTCGACCACGTTTACCGGAATGCGTTGCTGTTCGGCTTCGGCGGCAATGCGTTCATTCAGGGCACGGTCTTGCGTGGCGGCAATCACCAGCCAGGCATCGTTGAGCCATTGTGTCTGGTAAGCCCCACGGTGAAAAATGAAGTGTGCGTCTCGCGCCAGCTCCAGCACGGCTTCGCTGAAATGCAATGCGCCAATATGAATTTCGGCCTCCGTTCCTTGCAGCAGGCGTATCTTGCGCGCGGCCACTTCGCCCGCGCCGATAATCAGCACCTTCTTGCCGGCCAGATTCATAAAAATCGGAAACAGCTTCGGGCTGGGGTGATCGCTATGGCTCATGCCGCCACCTTTTGGGTACGCACGATAAAGTCGCCGAATCCTTCGGCGTCGTTGCGCTGCGATGCGTAACGACCCAGCAGTTCATCCAGCGTGGCCAGAATTTGTGCTTCGTCGATGTTCTCGGCATAGATGGTGTTGAGTCGGCTGCCCTGGGCATTGGCGCCCAGGCGCAGGTCGTAACGACCGGGCGCGCGGCCGACCAGGGCAATTTCAGCCAGGTAAGGCCGTGAGCATCCGTTCGGGCAGCCCGACAAACGCAGCGTAATCGGGGTGTCGCGCAAGCCGTGTTTGTCGAGCAAGGCCTCCATTTTGGGCAGCAGGTCGGGCAGGTAACGCTCGCTTTCCGCCATGGCCAGGCCACAGGTGGGCAGGGCCACGCAGGCAATGCTGTGCTGGCGCAAGGCGCTGAATGTCTCGCCGGTGTTCAGGCCGTATTTTTTCACCAGCGCATTGATCTGCTTGCGGTTGGCGCTTTTTACATTGGCAATCACCACGTTCTGGTTGCAGGTCAGCAGGAATTCACCGGTGTGAACGGCGGCAATCTCGCGCAAGCCGGTCTGCCACAAACGTGCGTTATCACCGGCATCCCACAACCGCCCCGATTCCACGTGCAGGCCCAGGTGCCATAAACCATTGTCGCCCTTGACCCAGCCGTAGTGATCGTTGTTGCTTTGAAAGGTGAATTCGCGCGCCGGTGCCAGCGTGAAACCGGCCAGCGCCTGCAGTTTTTCCACGAACGTTGTCAGGCCGATGCGGTCAATGGTGTACTTCAGCCGTGCATAGCGACGTTCATCGCGGTTGCCCAGGTCGCGCTGCAGTATCATCACTGCTTCAACTGCAGCAATGACCTGTTCGGGCGCCACAAAGCCCACCACGCTGCCCACGCGCGGGTAGGTGGTGGCGTCGCCGTGTGAGGCGCCCATGCCGCCGCCGATACTTAAATTGAAACCTTCCAGCTTGCCGTTGTTCACAATGGCAATCAGGCCGACGTCTTGCGCGTATACGTCGACGTCGTTGAAGGGGGGCACGGCAATGCCAATCTTGAATTTACGGGGCAAATAAGTCGGGCCGTACAGCGGCTCAACTTCGGGCTCGGTATTTTCATCGTTGAACGTCACTTGTTCGCCATCAAGCCAGATCTCGTGGTAGGCACGGGTTTTGGGCAGGAAATAGTCGGACAGCGTCTGCGCCCATTGTGCAATGTCGGCATGCGTGGCCGATAACCAGGGGTTCACCGAGCACACCACTTGCCGGTTGACGTCGCCGCAGGCCGCAATGGTGCTGGCCAATGCATCGTTAATGGCGCGCAAGGTGGGTTTCAGGTTGCGTTTGATCACGCCGTGCCATTGAAAGGTCTGCCGGGTGGTAATGCGCAAGCCGCGGCTGGTGTACTGGCGCGCCAGGTCATCGAAAGCCAGCCACTGCGCAGGGGTAACCACACCGCCGGCCAGCCGTGCCCGAATCATGAACGAATAAGCCGGTTCCAGTTTCTGCTTGCGGCGCTCGTCGCGCAAATCGCGGTCGTCTTGCTGGTAGCTGCCGTGAAACTTCAGCAGCTTGTTGTCGTCTTCAGAGATCGAGCCGGTTAACGGATCGGCCAGGCCTTCTTTAATGGTGCCACGAAGAAAGCGGCTGTCGGCTTTCAATTGTTCCAAGGGGGAAAGGGGTGCAGTCATGATGTGTCTTTTCCAATAATCGTTTGCCGGCACTTAATAAACATCGCGTGCGTAGCGGCCTTGTGTCGCCAGGTTGCCCAGCCACTGCGATGCCTGCTCCTGCGAGCGGCCGCCTTGCTCCCGGGCAATGTCCAGCAATGTCTGGTGAACGTCCTTGGCCATGCGGGTCGCGTCGCCGCATACATAGATATGCGCGCCTTGTTCAATCCAGTCGTACACATCGGCTGCGTGTTCGCGCAAGCGGTCTTGTACGTAGATGCGGTGGGCCTGGTCGCGGGAAAAGGCCAGGTCAAGCCGGTGCAGCTCGCCTTTGGCCACGGCTTGTTGCCACTCGGTCTGGTATAGGAAATCCGTCTGGAAATGCGGGTTGCCGAAAAACAGCCAGTTGCGCCCGGTTGCGCCGGCTTCTGTGCGGGCCTGCACAAACGCACGGAAAGGTGCCACGCCTGTGCCAGGGCCAATCATGATGATGTCGCGCCCGGCGTCGTCGGGCAGGCGGAAGCGGTCGTTCTTTTCAATAAACAAAGGCAGGGTATCGCCTTCCTGAAGCTGGGTCAGGAAGCGGGTGGTCACCCCCCAGCGTGGTTGCTCATTTGCCTGGTAGGCCACATTGGCAACGGTTAAATGCACTTCTTCGTCGACCACGGATTGCGCAGAGGCGATGGAGTACAGGCGAGGTGTAAGCGGGCGCAGGGCTTGAATGAAATCAAGCGCCGACCATTGGGCGGGGAATTGCTGCAACACATCCAGCAGTTGATTGGCGGTAAGCCAGTTGCGCAGATCGGCACTGTTTTCCGGCGCCAGCAACGTACCGAGCTGGTTGTGCTTCACGCGCTGTGCATGTGCCTCCAGAAACGGGCGCGTCAGCACGGTGAGTTCGCGATGTTCAAGCAACCAGTCGTGTACCGGGCGGGTGTCATTGCCCAGCGTTACCGGGTCTTCACCATTCAGGCCGGCCGCTTTCAAAACAGCCTGAACCAAAGCCGGGTCTTGCCTGGGCCAGATGCCCAGCGCGTCGCCGGGTTCATATTGCAGTCCGCTGCCTTCCAGCGACAACTCAATATGGCGAATGTCTTTGATGCTGCCTCGTCCGGTAATGGGCTGATTCAACAGCAGTTCGGCCTGGAACGGATGGTTGCGTGAAAATGCCGCTGCCCGTGGGACTGGATGCAGGGGGGTGACGGTGGCGCCGGCAGAGCGCCCATTCGATGCTTCACCGCCAGGCGCCACATCGGGGCCGGCTTGCTTGCGCGCATGCGTGACCGCGCCTTCACGCCATGGGTCGCTCACGGTTTCAATATCCAGGTCGGCTGCGCCGACCGCCTGCAAACGTTGCGCGCCCAGTTCGGCCAAACGGGTATCAAGGGTTTTGGCAATGCCGCAGAATTCGGGGTAGCTTGAGTCGCCCAGGCCCAGCACGGCATACTGCAGTTCGGGCAGTTTCGGTGCACGACGGCTGTTCAGAAACTCCACAAAACCCATTGAGTCGTCGGGTGGGTCGCCGTCGCCCTGGGTGCTGATAACCAGGTAAAGCAGGCGTTCGTTTTTCAGATCGCGCACGTTGTATTGGTCGGCCCGCACCAGGTTTACGGTCAGCCCTGCCGCCTGCAGTTCGGCGGCCAATTGTTCGGCCTGGCGTTGCGCATTGCCGGTTTGGCTGCCGAACAGCACGGTTACCTTCAGTGCGTTTTGCGATTCGGGTTGTACCGTAGCGGGCGCAAGCCCCGGTGTAACGGGATCTGCGCCAGCGTGCCCTTGCCTGCCGCGTTCCTGCGCAATACCGGCAAAGTAGCCGGAAAGCCAGGTTAGCGCATTGGGGTCCAGCTCTGTTGTAAGGTCATCCACCTGGCTGCGCTGCGCGGTGGAAAGCAAAGAAGTCGATAGCATAAGTTGGTTGGGCAGATTCCATGAAAGTCTTTTCATTCTAGGAACCGTCGGCGCCCAACCAAACAACTGAATCGTTATGTTTATATTTTGGCGCGGGTTATATTCTTATTCCCGCGCAGGTTATTTGCTTATGTTGTCAATATCGGCCATTCAGAAAAGCCGACACTACTTGGTTGAAGCGTTGTGGGTGTTCCAGATGCGGGAAGTGGCCACACTTTTCGAACACTTCAATGATGCAGTCGGGAATGATTTTCGAGGCGGCGATAGCGCGCTCTACCGCACCACGAATGTCCTGACGTCCCCATATAATCAGCGTGCGGGTGTTGATCTGTTCGAGGCGTTCCAATAGCCGGAAGGGGCGCACCAGATCCAGATCCATCATGCCGGCCAAAGTGGCTTTGTATGCATCAGCCATGCCGGGTCGGGCATACGAGGTTAATTGGCTAAGCAGTAGTTCGTCGGGGATGCTGGATGGTGTATAGACGACGCTCTCCATGCGTTTCCGACACGATTCCCAGGTTGGGTCGTCGTAGGCTTGTAGAGCGGTTTCAAGTACGCGAGCCAGCGATTTTGCAAACTCGGCTTCGGGGTTGAACGAGGTCCCACTGCCTATGATAACCAGGTTTTCGATACGTTCGGGCGCGGCAAAGTAGACCAGCGCGGCCAGTTGCCCGCCGAAAGAACTGCCTGCCACGCTGAATTTATCGACCTCCAGGGCATCCATGCAGGCTAATATATGTTCCGTAATTTTCTGCTGTGGCGCTTGTCCGTTATAGGAGGTTAAGTCGGTGAAACCATGGTTTAGCATGTCCAACGCGATCACGCTATGAGTGCGTGCCAGAGAGGTAATGTTTTTGATCCAAGTGTCCCCCGACATACCCACCCCATGCAGCAGGACCAGAACTGGGCCGGAGCCCGCGTGCAGGTAGCGGGTGTTGACGCCGTTGGCGTTGAGGAACCCCACGCGCAATTGTTGTTCCATGTATTGGCTCCTTTAAATTAAAAGCTGCAAGCGTTCAGCGGCTTGTCGCAAGGTTGAAGGGGCAACAATGCAGCCGTCGTCCACGATTTGTTCGTCTTCTATCCATATCGATTGGCGCCTCAGCACGCCATCGGGATGGTTTTCGCCACCGCCCGGTTCCCACCAGGGCATGCCCATGCCAACTGCGTTGTTACCTATTTCGCGGGCGTCTTCAATGAATGATTCGCCTGTCAGGCGCGCGGCGGGGTTTAAACCATAGGTGAAATGGATGATGTATCCGTATTGGCCGCCGCCGGCACGTTGAAGTGCGCGGTGCAGTGTTAGGCGGTCTTTGGGCGCACCGGCTACGCTTTGGATGCGTCCGTCCACCTCAATTAGAAGGTCGTCTTCGAGCTGCGTATAGTATTCATGGAAAACGGATTTTAATACTATCTGTCCGCGCACAGACTCCAGTTCGGGGAAGAAGGCGCAGGTGCCCGGCACCACATAGACGCCGGGCTTGATGGCCCGACGTGGCTTGACCAAACCAGGCTTGGCAAGGGTAAATGAAACATCCGTGCCGTAAGGGTCGGTAATGCGCACATGCTTTTTTACCGACTGGGAGATCAGTTGATCGAAGGCGGTAGAGGCTGCGAAGTAATCGTCCAGGTTGACCCGGCCAAACAAGCGGGCAACGCCTTGCGCAGTCATGTCGCCGCCCAGCAGGTACCGGCAATTGCCGGCTTTCATGGCTTCGTCATGTATGTGACAGCCGGCCAGATAAGGAAAGGTTAAATCCAGCCAAACAGTGCATTCTTGCACCGACCCTTTTAGCATGTGAGGCAGAAACGGGTCGGCCAGCGCGCCCTGATAGGGCATCTGGGGGAGCGTGACCACCATGCATTTAGCGCCCGTGCTTCGTACACAGTCGAGTGTGGCGCGCACCAGCGCAGCATTGCTATTGGTATCGGCGGTTATTAACACTTGATCCGTCGCCGTGACCGCCATGAAATCCTCGACCAAGGCCGATACACCTTTCTGTATCCAATAATCATCTTCGTACCCGCTCATGATGCATCCTCCGGGCCAAACACGCGATGAATATAGTTTTTCAGATAGTGGTGTACCGTTTTCTCCAATGGGGCCATATGGCCAGGTACATAGTTTTTGGATTGCATGGCGCGTTGCATCGACTCGATCATCGTGCGGTCTTCTTCCAATACAGTTATTTGGAAGTCATGGTAGACCTTGAGTTTTTCGTCGATGTCGGGTCGCTGGAATACTTCTTCCGGGAACAGGCGGTAGATCCATACTTCGCAGTGGGTTTCGTCAACAGGCCAGATCACCATGGGGCCGGCGTAGTCGATACGGGCAAACATCGAGAGGCTTGGCTGCAGGTAGCCCGCGCGGCCCAGGCTAACGTCTTCTTGTTCCAACCACGGCATTTTGCCCATCAGGGGCAGGCCGCCAGGGGTGGAGGGCGAAGTGGAGTAGTTTATCGTCGAGCCCCCCAGCTTGTTCAGTTCTACACCGTCGTTGCCCCAGCGCACGCGTGAACCGAAAGACTTGGCGTGAAGAACCGGCACGTGATAAAAGTCCATTAAATTTTCGAAAGCGAACTTCCAGTTGCATGCAAACGATATTTTCAGTTTGAAACCCAACTGGCATTTGTCCATGCGCAGGAAAGAGAAGTTCTCTTCTATATCCTGAATGAACGCTTTGAAAGGTGGAGGGTTGGCATCGAAACAGATAAACACGTTGCCGTGCCATGTTTCCAGTTTGATAGGCCGCAGGTTTTTGCTGGAGATGTCGAAGTCCGGCAGCTCTTTCATGCTTTGCGCACCGGTAAGCTTGCCGGAAAGGTCGTAGGTCCATCCATGATAGGGGCAACGAAAAGCACGTGTATTGCCGCTTGTTTCCTCAGCGACTTCGACACCGCGATGCAGGCACATGTTAAGCAGGGCGCGCAAAGTGCCGTCTTTATCACGTACTAACATAACGGGTTCGCCTACCAGGCGTAATGTCATGAAGTCGCCCGGGTTCGGTACCTCTTCTTCACGGCCTACGTACAGCCAGTCTTTCATGAAAATACGTTCTTTTTCTCGTTTGAATACCTGTGGATCGTGGTAAATAAATCCGGGTGCATGATGGGCTTCTTCCAAGTTTTGTAATGTCGCGTCAAAATTACCAATGTCGATGTTGGTCATGGTATTTCTCCTGTTCACTAGATAATAATTTCATCAAATGAAATATAATTTCAAATTAGGTCTGCATCGGGTTTAAAGATACCCCGTTGTTAAACCCGGGGTTTTAGTAGAGTTTTTAATAGGGAATCGTTGTATGCCATCGTATAACTCGGTTACCGCGTTGTTGCGCGGTATTGAAGTATTGCGAGTAATTAATCAATTGGAGGAGGCTTCGGTTGGCGCCATTCATGGCGTAACCGGTATCAACAAGCCAACTGTGGTACGCATGCTGGAAACCCTGATCGCGGAAGGTTATGTTGCGAAGGATGCGGGCGGTTGGTACGTGACCACCGGCAAGACGCTGTTGTTGTCCCAAGGTTACGATCTGCATCGTCGCGTGGCTGCGTTGGCAGAGCCGTTGCTGACTGAAGCGCAGTCCAGGCTGGGCTGGCCTCTGGATATCGGGCTTCGCGACCAAGACGCAATGTTGGTCGTTCAGGGTAGTCGCCATCGTGCCCCCATGTTTTTTGCACGCAAGCCGGGTTTTCGCGCGCCCATATTGCAAACGTCTTTGGGCCGAGCATACTTGGCATATTGTGACGAAACTGAAAAAAACGATATCTTGCAGCGCTTGAGTGAAACTGAGAACAGTGGGTATGCGTTGTCTATGAGCCGCAAAGACATTGATGCTTTGCTGACCGAAGTTCGGCTTAAAGAGTATGCGGTTATGGACGATGTATATAGCCAGCGAGAGTGCGGCGGTAATTTTTGGGCGATGGCTGTACCAGTGCTTAACGCTGGCAAGGTTTTGGGAGCCGTTAATTTGATGGTAGTGCGCCATGCGGTTGATCCTTCCACTGCAGCCAATAAATACCTTGAGGAACTGAAATCGATTTCCGCAGCATTAAGGCCAATATTGATGGAATCCCGGGTGCGTGCCGACGTTAATTGAACAGGGTAAAGCATGTCCACTCCAGATTTTTATCTGACTAGACCGGGCAGAAACAGAGATACCGCGGGCACCATAATGACAATGGCAAGACGGATAAAGTCCATTGCCAGGAATGGCAGAACGCCCTTGAAAATCGTACCGGTGGAGACGTCTGGTTGTACCCCTTTTAATACAAATATATTCAAGCCTACCGGGGGTGAAATCAAGCCTATTTCCGTTACTAACACAACGACAATCGCGAACCATATCGGGTCGAAGCCCAGAGCGGTAACCAAAGGGAAAAAGGTAGGAACTGTAAGCAGAATCATTGAAATGCTTTCCAGCAAACTGCCCAGAACCAAATAGCACATTACGATGAAAAGAATGACCATCCACGGGCTAAGTCCGGCATCTTGCACCCATGTTGTCAATTCCATGGTGACCCCTGTCAGGTTGATGACATTCGAGAAGATCATGGCGCCAATGACCACAACAAAGAGCATGGCTGTAGTTTGGGCACTTTCCTGAAGAATGGTACGCAATGTTTTCCAGCTTAATCTGCGGCTGATCAGGGCCAGCACGAAGGCTGCTGTTGCGCCTATGCCAGCGGCTTCAACTGTTGTAAATATTCCGCCGTAGATGCCGCCTATCACCAGTAGGAAAATGGCCACAATGCCCCATACTTGCTTCAACGCCTGAATGCGTTTATGCCATGGCGTGCGCTCGCCGCGCGGACCGTAATCCGGCTTGAGGCTAACGGTAAAGTAAACGGCGGCCATATAACCCAATATACCCAACAGACCAGGGATAATCCCGGCGAGGAAAATTTCGCCGATATTTGTTTCGGTGATCAGGCCGAAAATGACCATGATGACGCTGGGAGGAATCATGATGCCTAGCGTGCCACCGCCAGCAATGGAGCCCATGGCTAGAGAGTCGGCGTAGCCATATTTGCGCATGGAGGGCATGGCCACCTTGCACATGGTAGCCGCAGTGGCGAAACTGGACCCGCAAATGGCGCTGAATCCGCCGCTGGCGACAACGGTTGCCATTGCAAGCCCACCGCGATGATGGCCCAGGAATGCATAAGAGGCAGCATAAAGGCCGTCGGCATATCCCGACTTGGCAATGAAGTTGCCCATTAAGACAAAGAGAGGCAAGATAACGAGCTCATAGCTGAGTCCGGTGTCATACGTTACTTGCCCTACCATTGCCAAAGATTGCGGCCAGCCTACCATGAGACCAAAACCGACATAACCCACTACGATCATGCCCAACCCAACCGGGACGCGCATAAGAATAAGGCTCATTAGCGCGGCAAAAGCAATGGCTGCGTCAATCATGCCCCGTATCCTTTATCAGTTGATGCATGACCATCAGGCCGCTGGTTAAACAGCACAAAGCCATATAGAAAATTGCTCCGTAGATCTGTATGTTTAAATCCTCGGTGACCAGGCCGCTGTCTTTCGCCTTGATGCCTTGTAAGAAAACGGCATATCCCACCATAGAGAAAACGCAAATGACCAACACGTTGGTTATTACGCGGTTGAGTTTTTTCCAGTAAGGTGAAAGGCGTGTGTACAAAAAGTCAATTTCAACGTGTTCGCTTTTTAGCGTCACCCAAGGCATAGCCGAGAAAATCGTTAGTGCAAGGGCCAACTGAGTTAACTCATATGTGCCCAGCAAGGGGTGGTTAAAGAAATAACGTCCTATCACGTCTGCAAACGTGGCTAACATCATCAGGAAAAGCACGGTGCCGGCAATAAAAGCCAGCACCTGGGCGATGCCGGACGCCAGAGTGTCCGGCAGTCCGTTGTTTGTTGGGTTGCTCATTGTTTGCCGCGATTCCGTCAACTACTGTTTTTCTACTGCCGCAATGTTGGCGCGCATGGACTTCAGTAGGGCAACGCCGTCGGTGTTGCGTTCCTCTTTGGCAGTTTTTATCCAGTTATCGACCACAGGCTGGGTGGCGGCGAAAATCTGTTCGCGCAGTGCAGCATCAGCAGTCTTCACGTTGGCGTTTTCAGTTTCTAATGATTTCAAGCCGTCGTTGTCACGGGTGTCCCATATTTGACCCATGATACGAGCGAGGTTTTCACCCGAGGCGTCTAGAAGAGCCCGCTGGTTTTCGGGGCTTAGTTCCTCAAAACTTTGTTCGTTCATGACGACGAATATTGTTGCCGCCGTTAGGCCGCCCGGCACCACCAGAGCATTTTTAATTAACTTGTCGAATTTCAGGCTTTTAACTGTTTCAAGTGGGTTGATAACTGCATCTGCCACACCGCCCGACAATAATTCGTAGGACTTTCCTACTGGCTGTAGAAGCGGTGTCATACCCAGTTGTCGTTCGACTTCTGTCATATTGCCGCCGGCGGATCTGGCTTTCAATCCTTGAAAGTCTTCCACAGAATTAATTTCACCCCCGGTTGAGAAAAAATGCATAGGTGAGGTGGTAAATACCGTTAGAGGTTTCACTCCTTCGAACTCTTCTTGCATGGCGGGACTGGCATCGAAGGTGCGCCATAATCCTACGCTAAGACCGGTCCCGGTGTTAGCCATATTCGGAAGGGCAGCCACTTCGATTAGTTTGAAACGGCCTGGAGTATAGCCAGGTATCCCCATTGTGATATCCGCAATGCCGTCGCGTGCCATGTCGAAATGCGCCTCTGGTTTACCCAGTGAGGTCGGTAGGATGCGCAATTTGACTTCGCCTTTAGTTGCCTCTTCTACTTGCTTTGCCCACTTGGTCAGACCTGTTGATACCAGAGGGTGGCTACTGGGCAGATAGGTGGAGACGTTTAAAACCGTTTCTGCATTAACGGCGCCGGTGCTTGCGAGGACCCATGCTGTACAGGATACGGCCAGGAATTTCTTGATCATTGATAACCCCTTTTTATTTCATTGATTGAAATGGTGTTTCATTTTAAGAAATTATATATAAATCGCAGAGTTCAAGCACTAGGCATAAACCCTTACCTTCAAACCAGCAACTTAACCGCCGTTACCAACAGCACCGCCGCCAGGGCAATTTGTATTGCCCGCCCCGGCAGTTTCCCCGCCAGCAGGCTGCCCAGCACAATGGCGGGTACTGAACCGATAAGCAGGCTTAGCAGCATGGGCCAGTTCACCATGCCGGCGAACAAATAGCCCAGCCCCGCCGCCACGGCCAGCGGAATGGCATGCACGATGTCGGTGGCCACCAGTTTGTGCGGCGTCATGCGCAAGGGATACAAATACAACAGCATGATGCTGCCCAGCGCCCCTGCACCCACCGACGTTAACGCCACGCACAAGCCCAGTACGGCGCCCGCCGTCATGGTCAGGCCCGGTTGCACGGCCTTGAACTTGGCGGGGTGATCCAGGCGGCGATGACGTGCTGCGGCCTGCAGTTTCGGTGCCGCCAGCATGCCCAGGGCCGTAATGCCCACCACAATACCAATGGCGGTGGTCAGCCAGTCGAGTTGATGTATTTTGGCACCGAAACTGACCCACGCCACCACGGCCAGCGCCACCGGCAGGCTGCCCCACCACAAGCGGCGCACGACTTGCCAGTCTACCGTGCCCGATCGCTGATGAATGCGGGCACCCACCAGTTTGGTGATGGCGGCAAACCATAAGTCGGTGGCAATGGCGGTTGTGGGCGCAACACCAAAAAACAAAACCAGTATGGGGGTCATCAACGCGCCGCCGCCCACGCCTGTTACTCCCACTACAAAGCCGGTTAACGCCCCGGCAACGGTATAGCTCAGGTCAATCATGCCGGGGCTTCTCTGCTGCCGGGCTGGGTGCGGGCAGGTTTGCCGCGTTCAGTCGCAATGCCAGATGGGCATCTTCGGCACGGGCGGCCGCGACGAACCAAGGGTTCAATACATTGGCCTTGCCGTAATGCAAAGGCTGGCCGTGCATGTCCAGCACCACGCCGCCGGCGCCTTCCAGGACCGCCTGCGCGGCGGCGGTGTCCCATTCGCAGGTGGGCCCCAGGCGTGGGTACAGGTCGGCCTGGCCGCTTGCAATGGTGCAGAACTTCAGGGAACTGCCGGCCTGCACCAGTTCAATGGCACCCAACTGACCCATGAATGCTTGCGTTTCAGTGTTCAGGTGGCTCTTGCTGGCAACCACGCGCATGCGGCTCAAGCGTCCCAAGTGCTCGGCATTAGCGTGGCTGTTGGCAGCATTTTCCCCGATGTTTGCATTTTCGCGACGCGGGCATGTCAGGGTGGAGACCACGCCTTGATTGCGCATTGCGGCACCCAGGCCGGCGCCGCCCCAATAGAAGGCGTCGTGCGCCGGGGCATAGACCATGCCGAAAGTGGCCCGCCCGTTTTCAATTAAAGCAATATTCACCGTGAAATCGCCGTTACGGTTCAGGAATTCCTTTGTGCCGTCCAAAGGGTCAACCAGCCAATGGCAGCCGGTGGGCAAGCGCCACGCCTGCGACGCGTTGTCTTCCTCGGAGACCACGTGGGTGTCGGGGAAGGCGGCTTGCAGGCCACGCAAAATGCATTCATGCGCCAATAAGTCGGCTTGCGTCACCGGGCTTTGATCGGCTTTAAGCTGCGTGTCGATGCCGGCCTGCGCATACACGCGCATGATGTGTTCGCCCGCTTCACGGGCGATGTCTTCAAGTACAGGGGCCAGTTCCAGCCCGGCGTTAATGTGTCGCATTATTTGCTTATAGCGAATTGGGGAGTTGAAATGCTAGCAGTGTGCCTTGATAATCACAATACTAAGCTAATAACTGCAAATTACGACAATGTCTGAATCTTCTGTTGCATCTAGAACCAACCCGGCCGCATCGTTGCAGGGGCTCGATCAACCCCAGGTATGGGATATTGATCTGGCCCATGCGCATTTGGCCGGCGACAACCCCTCGCATACGCGGCGAACCACTGAACGGCGTTTGCACGAACTCAATCTGCTGCCGGCAGAGCTGGGCGCGGAAACCCTGCATGATGAGCAAGGCCGCGCACCCCGCACGCTGGTGCTGAACTGGGCACTGGAAAAGGTTCGCAGCCAGCGTAAACGCATTCTGTTTGTGCAACTGGCCAACCTGCCCAATGGCCGTCCTTGCCTGCATGCCAACGACCCGCGCGGCGCCCGTTTCTGGGTGCCGCTGAACGTAGCCGCGCCAGGCAACGATGCCATGCCAGGCAAGGCCGGTGCAGCTAAAAGGGCCAATCCGGCCGAAGCAGTGCAAGAGGTGGCTCCAGACACGATACTCAATGCCCTGACGCAGTTGCAACAGCATATCGGCAAAGACATTGCTGTATTCCCACATGGGCCGTTGGTTGGTTTATTGCGCAGTGCCATTGCGCCAAACGGGGTGACGCTGACACCGCAGGCTTATCAACCCGTGCTGAACCTGCGCCCGCGCCGTAAAGCCCAGGGCATTGGCGTGTCGCCCCACTTAAAGCGCCTGGAAGCCGAAAGCATTCATATTATTCGTGAAGCCGTGGCCGAAGCGCAAAACCCCGCCATGTTGTATTCCGTGGGTAAAGACAGCGGGGTCATGTTGCATCTGGCGCGCAAGGCCTTCTACCCCGCACCGCCGCCGTTTCCCCTGCTGCATGTGGATACGCGCTGGAAGTTCAAGGAAATGTATCTGTTTCGCGATTACATGGCAGCCGAATCGGGCATGGACCTGTTGGTGCACATTAACCCCGAAGCCATCGACAAAGACATCAACCCGTTTGATCATGGCTCGGCCCTGCACACCGACATTACCAAGACCGAAGGCCTGAAGCAGGCGCTGGACCACTACAAATTCGACGTGGTGTTCGGCGGCGCCCGGCGCGATGAAGAAAAGTCGCGCGCCAAGGAGCGCGTGTTTTCCTTCCGTACTGCCACCCACCGATGGGACCCGAAAAACCAGCGGCCCGAGCTCTGGAACCTGTACAACACCAAGAAAAACCCCGGCGAAAGCATTCGCGTCTTCCCGTTGTCGAACTGGACCGAGCTGGATATCTGGCAATACATTTACCAGGAAGACATTCCCGTGGTGCCTCTGTATTTTTCCGAGGCGCGCCCGGTGGTGGTGCGCGACGATATGATCATGATGGTTGACGACGACCGCTGCCGCCTGTTGCCCGGTGAAGACATTCAAATGAAGCCGGTGCGCTTTCGCACCCTGGGCTGTTACCCCTTAACCGGCGCAGTTGAATCGCAGGCCGACTCGCTCGACGATATTCTGCTGGAACTCATTAACGCGCGCACCTCCGAGCGCCAGGGTCGCAAAATTGATACCGACAGCGCCGGCAGCATGGAAAAGAAAAAACAGGAAGGATATTTCTAATGGCCCGTTTAAACGAATACACCAGCGCCGCCGACTGGATCGCCCAGCAGTCGGGTCATGATCTGTTGCGTTTCATTACCTGCGGCAGTGTAGATGACGGCAAAAGCACCTTGATTGGTCGCCTGCTGTGGGAATCCAAGCAACTGTTCGACGACCAACTCGCCACGCTGGAAGCCGATTCACGCCGCCACGGCACGCAAGGCGAAGAGATCGACTTTGCACTGCTGGTGGATGGCCTGGCCGCCGAGCGCGAGCAGGGCATTACGATTGACGTGGCCTATCGCTTCTTTGCCACCCAGCACCGCAAATTCATTGTGGCCGACACCCCCGGCCACGAGCAGTACACCCGCAATATGGTCACCGGGGCCTCAACGGCCGATGTGGCTGTGTTGCTGGCCGATGCGCGCCAGGGCGTACTAACGCAAACCCGGCGCCATGCATTCCTGACGTCGCTGGTGGGGATTCGCCACGTGGTGCTGGCCGTGAACAAAATGGATCTGGTCAACTATAGCCAGGCCACGTTCAATGAAATAGAAGAAACGTTCAAGACTTTCGCGCAATCGCTGGGATTTGAAAGCATTACCGCCATACCAGTGTCTGCCCTGAAGGGTGACAATATGGTGGAACGTTCCGCCCACACCGGCTGGTACGGCGGCCCCACCTTATTGGGTTACCTGGAAACCGTCCCGGTTGCGCCTCGTACTCACCAGCAGTTTGTATTGCCGGTGCAGTGGGTGAACCGACCCGACTCCCGTTTCCGTGGGTTCAGCGGTACGGTGGTGGCCGGCCACATTGAGCCCGGCGAAACCGTGCGGGTAACCGCCTCGGGCCAAACCGCCAAAGTGCAGCGGGTGGTGACCATGGACGGCGATTTAGGCAGCGCCCAGGCCGGCGATGCCATTACGCTTACGCTGGATGCCGAAATCGACGCCTCGCGGGGCGACATGCTTACGCGCGCCGACACCCCGTTGAACACAACTGATCAGTTCGAAGCCACGATTGTGTGGATGCACGACGACCCCGGCCTGGTCGGGCGCAGCTATGAAATGAAACTGGCCAACCAATGGGCCGGCGCCACGCTAACGACCATCAAGCATCGCATCAACGTGAACACCCTGGCGCATGAGGCGGCACGGCAACTGGGCTTGAATGACATCAGCGTGTGTAATGTGGCGCTCAGCCGCCCGCTGGCGTTCGATACCTATGCCAATCTGCCCGCGCTGGGCGGCTTTATTCTGGTCGACCGCTTCACCCACGCCACGGTTGCGGCCGGCATGATCACCCACAGCCTGCGGCGTGCCCAGAACGTGCACCGCCAGGCGCTTAGCATTACCCGTGAAGACCGCGAACGCCTGAACGGCCATCCCGGCAAAGTCATTTGGTTTACCGGGTTGTCGGGTTCGGGTAAATCTACCATTGCCAATGCCCTGGAAAAGCAGCTGCACGAGCAGGGTCGGCGCACCTACATTCTGGACGGCGACAATATCCGCCAGGGCCTGAACAAAGACCTGGGCTTTACCGAAGCCGACCGCGTGGAGAACATACGTCGCATTGCCGAAGTAGCCAGGCTCATGATGGATGCCGGCTTAATCGTCATGACGGCCTTTATTTCCCCTTACCGTCGCGAGCGCGACATGGCGCGCGAACTTATTGGTGAGGACCGCTTCATGGAAGTGTTTGTGGATACGCCGCTGGAGGTTTGCGAAGCCCGTGATCCCAAAGGCCTGTACAAGCGTGCCCGTAAAGGTGAAATTCCCAATATGACCGGTATCAACAGTGCGTACGAAGCACCTGAACGGCCCGATGTGGTGGTGAACACCGAAAGCGAGGAAATGGGGGCGATTGTTAATCGACTGGCGGGTTTGTTGTAAACGTTACGTTGCGTAAGTCACATTCCAATATTAATATATGCCTATAATTTATGCGTATAACCAATGCGCAAAAGGAATGAAAAATGATGACTGCGCAAACCGCCAAGCGTGCTACCAATTTAAGCCTCAGTGTTGACGTTTTAAAGGAAGCAAAGCAATTGGGGATCAATATTTCGCAAGTGTGCGACGCACATTTGCGGGAAATTGTTCGTCTTGAGCACGCGCGGCGTTGGCGTAACGAGCATGCGGGTTTTATAAACGCCTATAACGAGATTATTGAGAATGAGGGCCTGCCGCTGGACGAGTGGAGAAGCTTCTGATGGCGCGTTTCGATGTTTATGCCAACCCCGGCAAGCACGCCACGACCACGCCTTATTTGCTTAATGTGCAAAGCGATCTTCTGGGCGATTTAGGCAGTTGCGTCGTGATACCTTTGCGTCGTTTAAGCGACTTTCCGAATGTGAAGCTTTCAACCCATCTCACGCCCGTATTCGAAATTAACGGCGAAAACTATTTACTGGAAACGCCCAAGATGGGTGCTGTACCAAAGCGTGTTCTGAAGCGTGCTGTTGCTTCGTTAACGCATGAGCAATCAAAAATCACGGCTGCACTCGACTTTTTGTTTCACGGTTATTGACACGCTACGTTGCGCAGGCGTTCGTTAAAAAGGCGGCGAATTTCTTCGCCGCCTTTTTATATGGCTGTAAGCCAGGTACGTAAAGATCAGGCTTGTGCCTTGGCCGCAGCGGCAAGCACGTCTTCGGCCGTTTTACCCACCTGCTCCAGGTATTCGGTGGGGGCGGTTGCCCCTTCGGTATTGATCAACAGCACTTTAGACGCTTCGTTAATCCCCGTCTCTTTACCTTGTTCGGCGTTTTCGGTTAGTTCAATCAGCGCTGCCAGGCTGGCCGCCCCCGAGCCACCGCTCACAATCGGGATGTCGCCGTATTGACCGTCGGCCAATATTTTCATGGCCTCAATGGCCTTGGTGTCGGATACGGTAATGAAATAATCGCAGGCAGGTTGCAAGAACCGCCATGCCAGCGGAGACGCTTCGCCGCAAGCCAGCCCCGCCATTAAAGAGTCGATATCGCCGGTTGCGCTGGCCGCATGCCCGGCAAGCGCACTTTGGTACAGGCAGTCGGCCTGGTTGGGTTCCACCACAATCAGGGTGGGGCGGTTTTTACCGTAGCGCTCCCACAGGTATGCGGTAATACCGGCTGCCATGCCACCCACGCCGCCTTGCAGGAATACATGGGTAAACGGGGGTGTATCTGAATTACGCGCATCAAGCTGGTCGATTACTTCCGAGGGAATCGTGGCGTAGCCTTGCATGACATCACGGGGAATTTCTTCGTAGCCTTCATAGGAAGTATCCGACACAACCAGCCAGCCTTCCGTTTTTGAAAGCGATTCGGCATGCTCAACCGAGTCATCGTAGTCGCCTGCAACGCGCACAATTTCCGCGCCGTTCGAGGCAATGGCTTTTTCGCGGTCGGGGTTGACCTGGCTGCTCAAGACAATAATGCAACGACATCCAATGTCACGCGCCGCTGCCGCCAAGGAGCAACCGTGATTCCCGGCTGTGGCGCTCACAATGGTGAAGTCTTTAAGCGCCTGGGCATGTTCACCGTTGAAAAGCGAATGGGCGGTAAAGCCGGCATCGGGGAATTTACGCAAAATCAGCCTGATCAGGGCAATTGAAGCGCCCAGGGCCTTGAAGCTGCCCAGCGGCGAGCGCTTTGATTCATCCTTCAACAGAACAGCGCCCACACCCAGCTTCTGCGCCAGATGCGTCATCGAAACCAGCGGTGTCGGTTCGGCGCTTAGCATGCGCCAGCCTGATAGCCATTCGCGCGATTCGTTGGCGCGCTCAAGATTCATAATTTGCTGCAGCTCGGCGGGGTAATCGGCACGGGTTGCGTTTTTGTTGTGGGTGAACATGAAGTCTCCTGTGATGCGTTGTAATTAAGAAAATGATCTCGACGTGGCACTGGGGGCGTCGTCGATATAGGCGACAACATCTTCCAGCGGCTTGCGCACAAAAGGCTTGCCCGCATTGGCGGGATACCCCACTGTCAGCATGCCTTGCGGAATCCAGTCTTCAGGCAGATCAAGCGTTGTTTGAACCAGCGCCGGGCAAAACATGGGGGCACACATCCAGCACGATGAAAGGCCGGTTGCCTGGGCCCCAAGCATGATGTTCTGGCCGGCCATGGCAACACTTTGTGTGGCCATGCAGAACTCGTGCTGGTTCCGGTTGGCGTCGCGGTAGCTGTCCATTTCCGCCATCGTCACGCACAGCAGAATCAGTGTGGGCGCGTTGGTAATGCGGGCGAAAGAGCGCGCCACATCGTTTTTTATATCGTTGGGGTCGTCGTTATCGGCCAGGCGGTCGCGTTCCAGTTTGTCGCCCATGGCCCGGGCCAGTTTGGCTTTATGTTCGTCGTTGCGAATCACAACGAAGCGCCACGGCTGGCGGTTGTGGGCCGAGGGCGCACAAACGGCCATTTCCAGCAGCGTGTTAATCAGTTCAAGTGGCGGCTGCTCGGGCAGGTAGCGTCGTACCGAGCGTCGGTTGAACATGGCCTGGGTGAAGCTCGCCTGTGGCAGCGCGTTGCCGGTTCGGCCTTGATCTTGCCGGGGCTCAATCACGACAGTGTCAGTGCTAAACATGCGCGACTTCCTTGGGGCGCTTGGCGTGCTTGCGCATGAGCGGCACAATCGGTTGAATGGGCGGCTTTGCCTCACGTGCGCGTTGGCGCAGATGCTCGGGCACGGCCTCATACAGTGTCGAGCGCTGCTGCGGTGTACGCCCCATCGAGATCAGCAGCGATTCCAGTGTGGTGGCCGTCATTTCCTGCCCGTGCGATGCACCGGCCGAGCGTGAAATGGTTTCATTCATCAGGGTGCCGCCCAGGTCGTTGGCGCCGGCGTTCAGGCACAGCTCAACGCCCGTGACCCCCATTTTCACCCAGGATGCCTGGATATTCGGTATGTGCGGGTGCAATGCCAGACGCCCCACCGCGTGCATCAAGACCGCCTCGCGGAAAGTGGGCCCCTTGCGCGAGCGTCCTTTCCGATAAATGGGCGATTCCATATGCACGAAAGGCAAAGGCACGAACTCGGTAATGCCGCCGGTTTCCATCTGCAGATCGCGCAATAGCAGCAAGTGACGCGCCCAGTGCTTGTAGCCTTCCACGTGGCCAAACATAATGGTAGAGGTGCTTTTCAGGCCCACCTGATGCGCCGCGCGCATCACTTGCATCCATTCGTTGGTGGTGACCTTGTCGATGCAAATAATCTGGCGGATTTCGTCATCCAGGATTTCGGCCGCGGTGCCCGGCAGCGTCGACAGGCCGCTGTCCTTGAGCATGAGCAGGTAGTCTTTAAGCGGCATGTTCAGGGTTTCTGCGCCTTGCCAGATTTCCAGTGGGGAAAACGCATGAATATGCATTTCCGGCACCACTGATTTCACGGTTTCGCAAATTTCCTTATAGGTTTCACCGGTATAAGAAGGGTGAATGCCACCTTGCATGCAAACTTCCGTTGCGCCGCGCTCCCACGCTTCCAGCACGCGTCGCTGGATTTCGTCCAGTGGCAGGTCGTAGGGCTTGCCACGCAAGTCTTCGGCGCCCTTGCCTTTTGCAAAAGCGCAAAACTGACACCGATAGCCGCAAATATTGGTGTAGTTGATATTGCGATTCACCACGAACGTGACGGCATTGCCGCTCATGTCGCGGCGCACCTCGTCGGCCGCCAGGCAAACGGCGGAAAAAGCCTTGCCGTGTGCCTGGAACAGGCGTTCAATGTTGTGTTCGGTTAAGGTTTTCCCGGCTTGCGCACGACTCAGAATCGCGCTGACCTCGCCCTGAATGGCGGGGGCGCCGCTACGCGCCTGTTTGGCCAGCTGCACAATTTTCTCCGGGGGCGGCGTTTGGCTGCCCGCCGTCCAGGCATCGGTGTAAGCCAGGCCATGGCCATCGCTTAATTGCAGAATACGGGTGTGGAAGCCGGGGTCGACCCAGTGGGCCAGTTCGCGTACGTATTTCGGGTACACAGTCAGGCGCTCGGCCAGGACTTTGCCGGCTTTCTCGGTTGCCACCGACAGCGCTTCCAGATGCGGCCAGGGTGCCTCGGGGTTGACGTGGTCGGGTGTAATGGGCGAGACCCCGCCCCAGTCGTTGATACCGGCGTCAACCAACTGTTTCAAGCCTTCCGGCTGGAGATTGGGCGGTGCCTGAATGTTGGCGTCGGGCCCGAAAATCAGGCGTGCCGCAGCAATCGTCCACAAGTGTTCTTCCAGCGACGGCGCTTTGGCGTTGGCCATCAGTGTGCCCGCTTTGGGGCGAAAATTCTGGATGATGATTTCCTGGATGTGCCCAAACTCCTGGTCGAGCTCACGCAAAGCCAGCAGCGAGTCGATGCGTTCGCGCCGCGTCTCGCCAATGCCGATCAGAATGCCCGACGTGAACGGAACCCGGGTTTCGCCTGCCAGCCGAAGGGTTTCCAGGCGCGCCTTGGGGTCTTTGTCGGGCGAGCCGTAATGGGCCTGGCCCGGTTCGCACAAACGCGGCGATACGTTTTCAAGCATGATGCCCTGCGAGGCAGACACGGTGCGCAGTTTCAGCAAGTCGTCTCGTGTGAGCAGGCCCGGATTCACGTGCGGAATAAGCCCGGTTTCCTCGTACACGGCCTTGCAGGCGTCGATTAAATAGCTGATTGTGCTGTCGTAACCCATTTCATCAAGCGCCTCACGCGCGGCGCGATAGCGCAACTCGGGCTTGTCGCCCAGCGTGAACAGGGCTTCCTTGCAGTCTGCCTTGGCACCCTGGCGGGCAATTTCAATGACCTGCTCAATGCTTAAGTAGGGCGCCGGCATTTTGCGCGGCGTTTGGGCAAACGTGCAGTAATGGCAAACGTCGCGGCACAACTGGGTAAGCGGAATGAAAACTTTACGGGAGTAGGAGACAACGTCGCCGTGGCCGGTGTCGCGCAATTGGGCCGCTGTCTTGCACAACGATGAAACCGGCTGGGTAATCAGTTCGTAGGCCGCGCTTTCAGAAAGTTGCGTGTGCATGCGGGAGTTGGAGTTTTGCATAGCAGTATTCATCCTTTATGAATGCTCGAAAGGGCCGGTGTCTGCTCGGCATACGGAAAGAACGTGCCCGCCAGCGAAAAGGCGGTGCGCGATGTATGGCGCAAACGGTCGGCGATGCCGCTTTGAACTAAAAAGCGGTATGTGCGGGTGGCGCTTTCCTGGTTCATGAAGGAAAGCAAATCAAGAGGCCGGTCGATGTCGTACTGCAACTGGGGCAGGCTTAACGTATTCAATTGAACGCCAGACGAGGCGGCCAGTTGGCAGTGCGCCCGAAAGCTGTTGTGGCCAAAGCAGTTCGGAATGGCGTCGGGTGGTGAGCACAACATGGCATTGGTGCCGCCGTCGCGCAAGGCGGGCACCAGCGTAACCGAACGCGATGCCGCATGGTGACTGATAATGCGCCTGACGCTTTGCGGATCAATGCCCGGCACATCGGCCGGTACCACCAGCATGCCTTCCATGCCCGCCTTCTTCAGGGTTTGGGCGGCGCTGGCAATGGCCCCCGACAGCCCGCCGATAACGGGGTCGCGCAGTGTCTTCACGCCCATGTTTGCGGCCAGTTGAGCTGCCTGCGGGTCGCTGGTAATGACGTAGACGCCGGTTAAAGCCGGGCATTGCGTGAGTGTGGCCATGACATCTTTAAACATGGCGCGGGCAAGAAGCCGCCGCTCGCTGGCCGACAATACCGGCTGCAGCCGCTGTTTGGCATAGCTGAAACTTTTAACGGGTATAACTGCCGCCAGGCGGTGAGCTGTCATACATCCTCGCTCTACTTTGTTTGAGTTGCCTCAAGACGTAATTGTCCGGCAAATTCAAGTGTTGCTTGTGCAAGATTCAAAGCGTCTTCAGGGCTTTTCATCAAGGTTCGGGTTACAACAGTGGGAACGGATACATATGCGGCATCAAGTTCGTCGGCCCGGTCAATGACCAGGCCATTGATGAAGTCGAGATAAACCTGTGCAATGCCGGTGGAATCCACCGGTATTTCAAGCTCTTGCATTATTTTTGCGGCCGGCCCCTTCACGGCTTTGCCGCCAATCAAGGGGGAAACCGCCACGATGGGAGCGCTGGCCCGGCGCAGTGCCTCGCGAACACCGTTCAGGGCCAGAATCGGCTCAATGCTCAGCTGTGGATTCGACGGGCAAATAACAATGGCGTCCAGGTCGGGGTCGGTTAGCCGTGCCATTAAATCGGCCTGCGGCGTTGCCGTATCGGCACTCGTATAAGCGATGCTTTCAACCTTGGGTTTTCCCGCCTTGCGAACGAAGTAGTCCTGGAACGCCAGTTCGCCTTCATCGGTATGGAGTACGGTACGCACCGGGTTGTTGCTCATGGGAACAACATGGGCGCGAATGCCCAGTTGTTTGCTGATCAGGGCGGTGACTTCCGACAGCGTTTGGCCCGAACGCAAGCGGTGGCTGCGCTCAAGATGCATGGCCAGGTCGCGGTCGCCCAGTGCAAACCAGCTTTGCGCGCCCAACTCTTTAAGCGCTTCAAGGCAATGCCAGGTTTCATCGGCACGCCCCCAGCCACGGGTCGTGTCATTCTTGTTGGCCAGGGCATAAACCACTGAATCAAGATCCGGGCATATGTTCAGGCCCAGGTGTTCGAAGTCGTCGCCGGTGTTAACCACAATGGTGAGGCTGTCGGGGGCCGTAATCAGTTCGTTCAGGCCCTGGGCCAGCTTGGCGCCGCCCACGCCGCCACACAAGGCCAGCACACGTTTGGATGAGTGAAGGGAAGAAGAGCGGTTATCGGTCATCGCGCTGGGCCTCATTCCTAACGAAATAAATCTTGATTTCGTGGGCGTAATAATGTTTGGGCGCTATTGTTCGGTTCGTCCCAATGAAGACCGCGCACGTGCACTGCGGGTTGTCCTGCATTGGTTTGCCCCATAATCAGCGACGCCGCAGCGGCGATTTCATCGGCAAAGGCAATTTCAGACACGCGCATGGCGCGGTTGTACAGGTCGGGTTTTCCGATCAGGCTAAGCAGGCTGGGCAAGCCTGCCGACCCCAGGGCAACGCCGGTTACACCCATTCTCCAGGGGCGTCCGAAGCTGTCATTGATAATGACGCCGACACCGGCATTGAAATGGCGGTCGAGCGCTGCCTTGATCAGGGAACAGGTCTGGTCGGGATTTTCCGGCAGCAACAGCGCGTATTCGTCGTCGTTCGGGTGATCGATATTCGACTGATCGATGCCCGCATTGGCCATGATATAGCCCAGGCGGTGTTCCACAATTAACAGACCCGGGCGCTGGGCAATAATTTCGCGGCTTTCAGACAGAATCAGCTCAACCATGCGGCTGTCTTTGCCGGTTTGTTGCGCAATTTCAAGTGCCCTGGCCGATGGCTTTACATCGGCCAGGCGCACAAGCTGCCCTTCTGCCTTGGATACGATTTTCTGCGCCAGGACAACCACATCTTGTGTCTGTAAAGCCATGCCGTTGTGTTGCAGGCTGTCAATCAGCACGGATGCCAGGTCGTCGTTCGGCACGATCATCGGAAAGTCGGCCAGGGCGTTGATACTGATCGACGTATGGGGCAGGTCGGGCATAAGGCGTGCCTTAGCGGTTGATGCCGGTTATTTGGATGCCTGCGCAATCAACCTTGTAGCGTTTGTTGATGCCAATCAGCAGCGAGGTCATGGCTTCTGCGGCGGCCGAGTTGGCAATGGCCCCGGCATCAATGCCGCGCATGCCAATCGGCTCAATCAACGAAATAACGATTTTTCGTGCTTCAACGTCGTTGCCCGTTACCAGAATGTCGCAGGCGATGTCGCCCTCGGCTTGCAGCTTATCGGCGCCCACGTTCTGAAAGGCGGAAACCACACGTGCCTTTTCGCCGATTTTGTTCTGGGCGATCATGCCGGCGGAACCTTCCGGCGGCAATTGCACAACGGCCACTTTGGGTGGTACCAGGGGCACAACGGCGTCAACAACGATTTTGCCCTCTACAACGTCTTTGATTTCGTCGAGAATGGCATCGTGATTTGAAAACGGAACAGTCAGGACAACAATATCGGCGGCTTTCGCTGCGTCGTAGTTGCTCAGGCCTGTGGGGGCAGGGCCGCCCGCTGCCGGCGTTAATGCGCTGGCCGCTTCGTGCGCCTTTTCGGCTGTTCGCGAGCCGACAATAACGGGAAAGCCGGCTTTCACCCACCGCTTGGCTAGCCCGGAACCCAGCGAGCCAGTGCCGCCAAGAATTGCAATTTTAGGTTGGTTTTCCATTTGGAGCTCCTGGACAGGTTTAATCAAGCTTCATTTCAGTAAGCGGCAGAATCTTTACCCCGGCCGCTTCCAGGCCTTCACGCACCTTGGCGGCCAACGCAACAGCGGTGGGTTCGTCGCCATGAACACATAAAGAGTCAACGCGGCGCTTTACGCGCTTGCCCGACATCGAGATAATTTCACCTTCGGTAACCATGCGCACAACCTGTTCGGTTGCCGCTTGCGGATCTTTAATAACCGAGCCGGCCACCGCGCGCGACACCAGATTGCCGTTGTCGTCGTACAAGCGGTCGCAAAAACCTTCCCTTGCCAGCGGCAAATTCAGGCGTTCAGCGGCTTTTTCCATTTCGGAACCCGATAACGCAACATAAATGAGGTTGGAGTCAACGGTTTTAAGCGCCCGGCCAATGGCCATGGCGTAATCTTCGTCTTCGGCTGCCATGTTGTTCAGCGCGCCGTGGGGTTTGACGTGGGTGACTTTTTCGCCGACATAGGCAGCCATGGCTTGCAATGCGCCGATTTGATAAGCGATCATGTTTTCCAGGTCGCTGGCTTTCATTTGAATGCGGCGTCGGCCAAAGCCCCACAGGTCGTTAAAACCGGTGTGTGCGCCAATACTGACGCCTTCTTTTTTCGCATTCTCTACAACGCGTCGCATGGTGTTGGCGTCGCCTGCATGGAAGCCACAGGCAATGTTGGCCGAACGGATGATTTTCAGGATGGCGTTGTCGTCTCCGATGTCGTACGCACCAAACCCTTCGCCCATATCCGCATTAAGATTCACCGATAAAGTCATTTTGTTTTCCTTCGGGTTGAGTAGAAGAAGCTTTTGATCTATCTGATGCGACCAGTATATTGTACTATAGATAGAAAGACAATATGATTCCATCAATCGAAAACCCTAATTCGAATCAAAAGCCGTTTTTCCCGCAGCTTGAAAGGGCGGCAACTTTTGGAGAAGACTGATGACAGTGCAGTTTCTAAGTGCCGGCGATACCGCAATGGTGGTGCAGTTCGGGCAGGTCATTGATCGTGTTCTTAGCGATCAGGTGCTTGCGTTAAGCCGGCGGATTCGCGCGTTGAGTATTCCCGGCGTGGTCGATCTGGTGCCTACGTTCCGGTCATTGCTGATTAATTACGACCCCACGCAAGTGCGCGGCGCCGACCTGCAGGCCACGCTCGAGGGCCTGCTTGAAAGCGGGGATGCCGAGGCGCAGGCGGTTCGCCAGTGGTCGGTGCCGGTCTGCTACGACGGCGAGTACGCGCCCGACTTGCAGGAAGTGGCGCAAACGGCCGGGCTCTCGGCCGATGAAGTTGTTCAGCTGCATACCGACACCCAGTTTCACGTTTATATGATTGGCTTTGTGCCGGGCTACCCCTACATGGGTGACCTGCCGAAGTCATTGGTGCTTCCGCGACGCAGCAACCCGCGCACGCGGGTTCCGCCCGGCTCGGTGGCCATTGCGTCAACCATGACGGCGGTTTATCCCATTGAAAGCCCCGGCGGCTGGCACCTGATTGGTGCAACGCCCATTCGTTTGTTCGACACGCGCCTGGAGGCGCCGGCTTTGTTCAAGCCGGGCGACAAGGTGCGTTTCAAGCCAGTGGCTGCAGCGGAGTATCAGCGCATTCGCGAGGCGGTTCAAGCCGATGAATATGAAGTTCAATGTGAAAAGGTGATGGTATGAGTAACGGGTTGAAGGTACTGGATGCCGGGCCGTATTCCACGATTCAGGATATGGGGCGCATGGGCTATCAGGATGTCGGCGTGCCGGTGTCGGGTGCGCTCGACAAGACAAGCGCCAGAATTGCCAACATGCTGGTAGGCAATGACCGCCATTGCCCTGTATTGGAAATGCTGTTGCAGGGCGTTGCGTTCGAGGTGCAGGCCGATTCGGTGCGCGTGGCGTTGTTTGGTTGTGAAGGCGCGTTGACCATTGAAGGTGCCCGCAAATTAACCGTGCCCGTCGGGCGCAGTGTGCGGCTGGTAAAAGGCGACAAGGTCAAGGTCGGTTCGCTGGGCCAGTCGTTGAGTGCTTATCTGGCCATTGAAGGCGGGCTCGACCTGCCCGTGCAGTTGGGCAGTGTTTCCACTTATGTGCGTGGCGGCATCGGCGGCCTTGAGGGTCGAACCTTGAAGCGGGGTGATGAGCTGCCCCTGGCGCAATCGAGCGTTGATGCCAGAGACGAGAAAGCGCTGCGCGAACCGTTCGATTATGGCTACGATGAACCGGTTCGTGTGGTGCTTGGGCCGCAAAGTGACTATTTCACCGAAAGCGCCATAAAAAGCTTCTTTACGCAGCCTTATGTGGTCTCCGGCCAGGCCGATCGCATGGGGTTTCGTCTTGAAGGTCCTACAATCGAGCACGCCGAGGGTTATGATTTGGTTTCCGATGGCATTGTAAGCGGGGCAATTCAGGTACCGGGCTCGGGTTTGCCGATTGTGTTGTTGGCCGACGCGCAAACAACCGGGGGGTATCCAAAGATTGCCACCGTCATCTCAACCGACATTTCCATATTGGGGCGTCGCCGCCCGGGTGCGAGCGTTCATTTCAAGCAGGTTTCGCGTGACGAGGCCGAAAGCATCGCGTGCGAAACCGAGGCGCGGCTGGCACAGCTGGAAAGCCAGGGTATACGCGATTTCGCGCCCGACGGCGTGATTGATCTTGAGGCGTTAAGGCTGGAAAATTTAAGCAGCGGTGTTAATAATTAATGCCCAGGCACCCGGTGTAAAGAGGGGGTGGTTTGCTTGCATTGCTGAAATTGGACGAAGTTTGCCCTAATATGGGGCAGAAATAATTTGTTAGTTAATTTGACATAAAGAGAACAGGGCATGCAAAAAGGACAGGCAGAGAATTTAAGTGGTCACATCCCAGCTTATATTCAAGTAGCGTCAGCGCTCAGGCGGCGTATTGAAACGGGCGAGTGGTTGCCGGGAGAAAAAATCTCCACGCTTGAAGAGCTTGAGGAAGAATTCCAGCGTGCGCGTGTTACTGTCAGGCAGGCGGTGGGCCTGCTGGAAAAGGAAGGGTTGCTTAAGCGCCAGCAGGGGCGAGGCACGTTCGTGGCCGAACAGGTCAATGATCGGCGCTGGTTAACCCTGGAAACGTCCTGGTCTGCCATCATCCGCTCCATCAAGCGAAATGTGCCCCGTTTCATTGAAGTGGCCAATCCCCCCTCTCATCCCCGGTTGTCGCCCGACGAAGGCAAGCTGGCCGACGCCTATGGTTTTTTGCGCAGCTTGCAGTTGCGCGATGGCTTGCCCTATGCTGTTGTGAACGTCCATATTGAAAAAGGTATTTTCGACGAATATTACGACGAGTTCATGGAGCACACTGCCCTGGCCGTGTTTGAAACCCTGCGTGGAACGGTCGTTAAAAAAGCCCATCAAACCATGACCATCGGCACCGCCGATCCGGAGGTGGCGGGCTTATTGGGGATTTCACTAAGTGCCCCCATCGCAGAGTGCCGCTGTGTTGTAACATCGAAAGACGACGTGGTGATATACGTGGGTGAAATTACGTACCCAAGCGATTGCATCCGTTTGCACATGGATCTTCTGCAAGACGAGACAGCCGCTTCCACGGAAGAGTTGCCCTCACCCAAGCCGCGCCGCCGCCGCAAAACAGCAGCCTGAATAACGTTTAGTCGACATCCTTTGGCGTAGTTGGTTTCTTTTTTTCTGGTCTACGCGTAAACCAGAATACCCGACATATCATTCTATATTTAGAATGACGGAAAGAACGAACCTTGGGCCAGCCTGAAAAGCGGTTCATGACGTTTATTTACAGGAGATTGAAATGTCGAATCAAGGTGTCGGTAAACGTGTTCTTCGCAAAGAAGACGACCGTTACATGCGGGGTAAAGGGCAGTATGTCGCAGACATAAAGCTGGCCAACATGCAAGACGTGGCTTTTGTGCGCAGCCCGGTTGCACATGCCAAGTTGCTCGATGTTCATGTGCCCGAGCCATTGCGCGAGCAGGTTTTTACTGCCGCCGATCTTCGCAAGGATGGCGTAAAGCCCATTGTTGCCGACACGGCCCTGGAAGGTTTTCGTTCTTCCGAGCAGCCGGCCCTGGCCGAAGGCAAGATGCGTTTCGTGGGCGAACTGGTGGCCATGTGTGTTGCGCCAACCCGCGCCCAGGCCGAAGACGTGGCTGCCGCGGTTCAACTTGAATACGACGAGCAGGATGTCGTGCACGAGATGCTGCAGGGCCGCCAGGCCGATGCGCCCCGTTTGCACGAACACTGGCCCGACAACCTGTTTTTAACAACCAACATTACGGTGAATATCGACGCGGTGAAAGACGCACCGGTTAAAGTCAGCCGCAAGATCCGTACATCCCGCCAGGTGATGGCGCCCATGGAAGGGCGCGGCGTTGTGGCCTATTGGGACAGCCGCGTTGAGCAACTGATTGTTTATACCGCCACGCAAATTCCGCATATCGTGCGCACGGGCCTGGCCGAATGCCTGGGCCTGCCTGAAGGGCAGGTGCGCGTGATTACCCCCGATGTGGGCGGCGGCTTCGGCTACAAGGGTATTTTCCTGCCCGAGGAAGTGGCGGTTGCCTGGCTTTGCATGAAGCTGGGTCGCCCTGTTCGCTGGATTGAAGACCGCCGCGAGCATATTGCAGGCAGTGCCAATTGCCGCGAACATTATTACGAAATTACCGGTTATGCCTCGAAGGAAGGGCGCCTGCTTGGCATTGAGTGCGAGGCAACGATTGATTCGGGCGCTTATTCCTCTTATCCGTTCTCGGCGTGTCTTGAGGCCGGCCAGGTGGGCAGCATTTTGCCCGGTACTTACGATTTCCCATCGTACCAGTGCAAGACGTATTCGGTGGCAACGAACAAATGCCCCATTCTGCCTTACCGCGGCGTGGCGCGTACGGGCGTTTGTTTTGCGCTTGAACTCATGCTTGATGACCTGGCGCACGAAGCCGGTGTCGAGCCTTACGAGTTGCGCATGCAGTCGCTGGTTCGCCCCGAGCAAATGCCGTTCGACAACATTACCAACAAACACTTCGATAGCGGCGATTACCCCGAGGCCCTGCGCCAGGCGGTGGAAGCGGTTGACCTGCCGGCCATTCGCGAGCGCCAGAAAAAAGGCGAGCCCGACGGCCGCTTAATTGGCGTGGGCATGGCGGTGTACTGCGAACAGGCCGCCCACGGGACGTCGGTTTACGCCGGCTGGGGTATTCCCATGGTGCCCGGTCATGAACTGGCCACCATGCGTGTAACGCCCGACGGGGGCCTGGAAATTCGAATCGGCGCCCACTCCCATGGTCAAAGCATGGAAACCACGTTGGCCCAGGTGGCCAATGAAAAGCTGGGCATCGATATCGACCGGATCAAGCTCATTCATGGCGACACGGAATACACCCCGTATTCAACCGGTACCTGGGGCTCACGCAGCATGGTGATGTCGGGCGGCGCCGTTGCGCGCGGCGGCGACGAACTGGTGAAGCGGCTGGGTCACATTGGTGCATTCATGCTGGGCGCCGAACCGGAAAGCGTCACGGTGGCCGACGGCATGGTCAGTGCAGGCGATAAAAGTGTTTCCATCAGCGAAGTGGCGCACGTTTGGTATCGCCGTCCGCAAGACTTGCCGCCTGAAGCCAATTCCGGCGGTCTTGAGGTTACCGTGGGCTATAAGCCCGGTCGCGATACGGGCACGTTCGGCTACGGGGCACACGTTGCCGTGGTGGCCGTTGACCCGGAATGCGGCGATGTCGAGATTCTTGACTACGTCATCGTTGAGGACGGCGGCAAGCTGGTGAACCCCATGGTGGTCGACGGCCAGATCTATGGCGGTACCGCGCAGGGCATTGGCACGGCCTTGTATGAAGAAATGCCGTTCGATGCCTCGGGCCAGCCCCTGGCTTCAACCTTTGCCGATTACCTGTTGCCCGGGCCAACCGAAGTGCCCGAGCCGCGCCTGATACACATGGAAACGCTGTCGCCCTACACCGAGTTCGGTGTCAAGGGGATTGGCGAAAGCGGGGCCATTGCGCCGCCGGCAACCATAGTGAACGCGGTAAACGATGCGCTGCGCCCAATGGGGGCCTGCCTGTATGTGTCGCCGGTAACGCCGCATCGCGTTCTGGAAGCAATCATGAATGCCCGTAACGGCGGCGCTGCCGGTACGGGTGGTGGATCCAAGATGGCCATGGAGGAAGTATGAAGCCGGCACCTTTAGCATACGAGCGTGCATCCGATGTCCAGTCAGCCGTCAAGCTGGCGCAGCAAGAAGAGGCTGTTGTCAAATTTCTGGCAGGCAGTCAGTCGTTGGGCCCCATGTTGAACCTGCGTCTGGTGCAACCCGATTTGCTGGTTGACATCACGCATATTCCCGAGCTCACCCAGGTTGATGAGAACGACGAAGGCATTACGTTCGGTGCCTGTGTTACGCACGCCGATATTGAAGACTTGCGTGTGCCCGATGTCACCCGCGGCGCATTGCCGGCGGTGGCCCGGGGTATCGCCTACCGGGCGGTGCGCAACCGGGGCACAGTCGGCGGCAGCCTGGTGCATGCCGATCCGGCAGCCGACTGGGTCAGCGCCCTGGCAGCAGCAGGCGCAACAGTGACCATTGCCGGCCCGTCGGGCACGCGTCGCGTTCCCGTGGAAGAACTCATGGTCAGCGTGTTTGAAACATCGTTGGAGCCGGGCGAGTTATTGGTGTCGGTGCATGTGCCCCGATTCTCGGCCCAAGCGCGTTGGGGGCATTACAAAATCACCCGCAAAACCGGGGAATTTGCCCATGCAATGGCGATTCTGTTGAACGATCCGGCCAGAAACGTGTGCCGTCTGGTTATTGGCGCCATTGAAGCCAAGCCGCTTGTCATCGCCGATGCCTCGGCTTATTTCGATGAGTCGGGTCAGCTGAATACCGACAAGATCGAAACGCTTTTTGCCGAGTCGGGGCTGAAAGATCCCGTTGCAAACAAAATTCATATGACAGCGCTTACGCGCGCAGTTCAGCGAGCTCAACTATGACGACGATTTCTCTTACGGTTAATGGAAAAAAGCACGACAACGTTCAGGTTGAACCCAGAACGCATTTGGGTGATGTTTTACGTGAATCGCTGAGTCTCACGGGCACTCACCTGGGGTGCGAGCATGGTGTCTGCGGTGCGTGTACGGTGTTTGTCGACGGCGTGCCCACGCGTTCCTGCATTTCGCTTGCGGTGGCCTGCGACAACGCCGAAGTGGTCACCATCGAAGGCATGAACGATGAAGTCATGGAAGCATTGCGCACGGCTTTTTCCACAGAGCATGGTTTGCAATGCGGCTTTTGCACTCCGGGCATGCTGGCTTCGGCACACGATGTCGTCATGCGCATGCCCAACGCAACAGAGCAGGACATTCGCTACGCAATGAGTGGCAATCTGTGCCGGTGCACGGGCTATGTGGGCATCGTTAAAGCCATTCAAAGCGTGATCGAGAAGCGTCGCGCCCAAGGTATTACCGAGGCCGTCAATGTGCGCAGCATGTTGGGGCCGGCAGGGGCCGGCCATGCGCAAACGCAATCCTCTTCGGCCGACACCGCAGCAATAACCGGTGCCATGGCTTCGGAAGTAAAAAGAATGCGCGCACCCGCCGCCGGTGCGGTGAAGGCACCCGACAGCAGCAAGCCCATGACGCGCATGCAGCAATCCTTTACGGTTGACTTCCCGCGCGACGAAGTATGGGCATTTTTCGGCCGCCTGGGCGAGGTGACAACGTGCCTGCCGGGTGCTTCGTTACTGTCGGAGCCGACCGACACCCATGTCGAACCCCGGCTGCGAGTCAAGGTGGGGCCGATTGTGGCCGTGTTCGAAGGGGCGGCCGATGTCGAGCGCGACGACGCCACCTACAAAGGGATGATCTACGGATCCGCCCGCGATACCAAATCGCCCTCGGCAACACGGGGTGAGGTCGAGTACGTCTTGTCGGAAATCAACCAAGGCGCAAGCACGAAGGTTGATGTTGAAATCGGTTTTGCCTTAACCGGCCCACTGGCGCAATTCAGCCGCTCAGGCATTGTCCAGGATATTGCAAAACGCATGACAGACGCCTTTGCGCAGAATCTGCATGCCCGCCTGTCGAACGGCGGCCAGTCAGACGGCGCAGCGGCGAACGAAGTCACGGAACTGAATGCCGGGGCACTGGTGTTCTCTGTAATACGCAACCGCATCACCACCTTTTTCAAGCGCCTTTTTGGGGGGCGTTGATTCATCAGGAAGCATCACGCAATAGGCGCCCAAACGCCTTTTTGCCTGCGGTTCAGTCTGCAATAACGCGTTGCTGTCGTTATTGCAGGTTGCATGACTAGTAGTGAGATTTTCGGCGGTAGCTGGCGCTTATTCAGATATTAGTAAGAACCACTATATACGCCCCGAAAAAGTTTAGGTACTGTCTTACTATTAGTAGATAGACGGAAAGATAAAACTTTCTCGATATAGCTGTTCCAGTATCACACACACATACACACACATGTCTAAGGAGTCGTGCAATGAAACGAAGAAGTCAATTATTTGCTTCTGGTCTTGCAGCAGTTGCAATGTCCTTTTCTGTACTGGCACCCGCTCACGCGGACACCGTCAAAATCGGTGTAAACCAGCCTCTAACCGGCCCCATCGCCGCATCCGGTAACTATGTGCTCGAAGGGGCAAAAATTGCCGCCGATGAAATCAATGCCGCCGGCGGTGTAAAAGGCAACCAGATTGAATTGGTTGTTGAAGACAACAAAGGCAACCCCACCGAATCGGCCAACGTCACGGAAAAGCTGATCGTGCGTGACGAGGTGCCCGTTATCCTGGGTGCCTGGGGTTCCACGCTTACCTTGGCGGCCATGCCCAAGCTCATGGAATACAAGGTTCCCATGGTCGTGGAAACCTCCAGCTCGGTAAAAATTACCAAAGCCGGCAACCCTTACGTTTTCCGTATTGCGCCAACCAGTGCCATTGAGGCCGACAACTTCGCTGAAATGGTCGAGCCGCTGGGCATCAAGAAAGCCGACTTGCTGGTGGTGAACAACGACTGGGGCCGCGGTGCCGCAGCCGAGTTTCGCCGTGTACTGGAAGCCAACGGCGTTGAAGTGGGCAAAGAGCTCATCATGGACGCTGCTGCTCAAGACATGACCTCGCAGCTTTCGGAAATCAAAGGCTCCGATGCCGATACCCTTTTCGTGACCACGGCCGTCGAGCAACTGACACTGTTGCTCAAGCAGGCGCAGTCGCTGGGCTTGAAGCGTCAAATCATTACCACGGGCGGTTCGCAGAACCCCGATCAGCTCATCGATCATGCCGGTTCCGCTGCCGAAGGCTCCAAGCACCTGTTGTTCTTTACGCCCTGGGTTGCAGAAGAATCAGCGAATCCTGAAATGGCAAAAGCGTTTATTGCCGAATGGGACAAGCGTGGTTTGAACAAAGCCGGCCTAACCGAAAGCTTCCGTGGATACGATGGCATCAAAACCATTGCTGCGGCGCTGGAAAAAGTTGAAGGCGAGCCCACTGCAGACAAGATCCGCGAAGCCCTTTGGGAAGTTGAACTGCCTGCATTGAACGGCAACATCAAGTTCCGCAAAGATGGCGAAGGCGACAAAGCCAGTGCTCAATACGACGCCAACACCTATCTGGTTGAAATCAAAGACGGTGAAGTCGTTATGGTGCAGTAAGCCTATATAGGCGAAAACAGTGCGGGCCCCGTGCCTGCACTGTTTGTATGCAAAGGCAAAGAAGGGTCATGCGCCTCCTTGTTTGCTTTTCGGTAAGGCGCGCAGGTGGGGAAGATAGTGGATCAGTTTCTTCAGCACATAGCCAATGCGCTGATACTTGGGGGCACGTATGCGCTTCTGGGTATCGGGCTCACGCTGATTCTTGGCGTAATGAAGGTTGTGAACTTTACCCATGGAGAGCTCTACGCCTTTGGCGGCTTCATGGCTTATTACTTTGTGTCTCAGCTTGGTTGGAACTTCTTCATTGGGCTACCAACCGCCATTATGCTGGGTATCCTGTTGGGCGCACTGATCGAACGCGTTGTATTGCGTGGCATGCGGGGCGCAGACATTGATTCAACCATGGTGGCCATGATTGGCTGCTGGATCGCTTTACAGAACGTTTCGCTGCTTATATGGGGCGGGGTTGCCAAGTCGGTCAGTACGCCTTTCCCAACCGAGCCGCTCATGATCGGGCCGGTTGCGATTTCGTGGCTGCGTTTGTTTGTGCTGGTTGCCGCCATCGGTCTTATTATCGGCTCTTATGTGCTTTTGCAGCGCACGTCGCTGGGCAAAGCCATGCGCGCCACGTTCCAGGACTCTTCCACCGCCTCGCTCATGGGCATCAACATTAATTTTGTGTACACCGCAACCTTTGCGCTTGGCTCCGGCCTGGCTGCCGCTGCGGGTGCCTTGTTGGGTCCGGTGTTCGTCGTGACGACCACCATGGGTAATCTGGCGGCACTGAAAGCGTTCTCGATTGTGATTCTGGGTGGCTTGGGTAGTGTGCCCGGCGCCATGATCGGCGGGTTCATTCTTGCCTTCGCAGAAGAACTGGGCTCGGGTTACATCTCTTCAGGTTACCGCGATGCCGTTGGCTTTATCTTGATTATTCTGGTGCTGATGTTTAGGCCCACAGGTCTGTTCAAGCCACGTGGGGAGAGGATTGGATGAAAAAGCTCGCACTTACACTTATCGTACTGTTGGTGTTGCTGACACTGCCTTATTGGCTGGCAGACCAGTACTACCTTCACATTGCCATTACCACGGGCTTGTTCATTGTGGGCGCCATGAGCCTGAACCTGCTGCTTGGTTATACAGGGCAACTCAACCTGGGGCATATCGCTTTCTTCGGCATCGGGGCTTACGTCAGTGCGCTCACGTCGCTGGGGTTCGATATCGAGTCGCCGATTCCGATGTCGGTCGGGCCAAGCGCGCCGTTCCTGGGGTTCATTCTGGGCACGTTTGTGGCCGGGCTGTTCGGTTTCGTGATCGGCAAGCTGTCATTCAAGATTCGCGGCGCCTACTTCGTGATCGTGACGATCAGCTTTGCCGAGGTTACGCGTCTTGTGTCGTTGAACTGGGTTGACCTGACGCAAGGACCGCTGGCGCTGAACAACATCCCGCCCATGGCCTACAACCTGCCGTTCCTGGGCGAGGGTGAGCTTTGGTCGAAAACGCCGAACTACTACCTGGTGCTGGCGTTGGCGATTGCCTGCTACATCATTATCCGGCGCATTGTTCAGTCGCGCGTTGGGCGTGCCATGATCGCACTTCGCGAAAATGAGCCGCTTGCCGTGTCGGCCGGTATCAACGTGACCCGTTACCTGAACTTCGCAGCGACGACCTCTGCCGCGATGGCCGGTGCAGCGGGTGCGCTGTATGCCCACTACATCCGCATTATTGACCCCGACGTCTTCCTGTTCATCTATACCGTCACGATGGTCATTATGGTGATTACCGGCGGCAAGGGTACGTTGATCGGTCCGATTATCGGCGGCATTATCTTCGGTATCCTGCCGGTGGGCTTGCGCGAAGTGGCCGGCCCGGAAGTGCAGTGGATCGTTTACGGCGTTGCCATGGTGTTAATTGTGATGTTCCTGCCCCAAGGGATTGTTCCGGGTATCCGGAAGTGGTGGCTACGTAGAACCGGGAGTGAAACATGACTACGCAAAACCAAGAACCGTTATTGAAAGTAAGCAACGTGGCGGTGCATTTCGGCGGCCTGGTCGCCATTGCCGACATGTCTTTCGATCTGTATCCCGGTGAACTGCTCAGTCTTATCGGCCCCAACGGTGCCGGGAAAACCACGGCGTTCAACGTCGTAACCGGGTTTTTCCCGCCCACCAAAGGCACGGTGCATTTTCAGGGCGTGAACCTGGGTGAACACAAAACGCATGAAATTGCGGCCATGGGCCTGGTGCGAACATTCCAGCGCACCAGTCTGTTCACCAACGAAACGACGTTCGACAATGTGCTGACAGGCTTGCACTTGCAGGGCAAGGCATCGTTCCTGGGCACGATTCTGTCTTTGCCTTCCATGCGGCGCGAAGAAGAAAGCCTGCGTGAACAGGCCTGGGAACTGTTGGAGTTCGTGGGGCTGTCGCACCGGGCCGACGAGCAAAGCGGCTCGCTGGCCTACGGCGAGCAACGGCTGCTGGGCGTGGCCATTGCCATGGCCGCCAAAGCCAAGCTCTTGCTGCTCGACGAACCGGCTGCGGGCATGAACTCGGCGGAGACCCACGTGTTCATGGAAATTCTGGCAAAGATCCGCAAGCGGGGTATTTCCATTTTGCTGGTTGAGCATGACATGCCACTGGTCATGGGCGTTTCCGATCGCGTTATTGTTCTGAACTACGGCAAAATCATTGCCAACGGTACGCCGCAAGAAGTTCAGAATAATCCTGACGTGATCGAGGCCTATCTAGGACAAGGGGTTAAACAGCATGCTTGAACTTAAAAATGTGGTTTGCCAGTATGGCAAAGTGAATGCGCTGGTCGATGTATCGCTGTCGGTGCAGCAAAACGAGTTGGTCACTATTATTGGCGCCAACGGCGCGGGCAAGTCAACAACCTTGAAAGCCATTTCAGGGTTGTTGCACCCGGTTGAAGGCACGATTCATTTTCTGGGCAAAGACATTACAAATGCGTCTCCCCAGGAGATTATTTCCATGGGCATTTCGCACTGCCCCGAAGGGCGGCGCGTGTTCCCGGAAATGACGGTGCATGAAAACCTGGAAATCGGTGCCTACACACGGAAAGACCGCGATGGTGTGCAGGAAGATTTCGAGAAAATGTACACCATGTTTCCACGCCTGAAAGAGCGTTACGTGCAGTCGGCCGGTACGCTGTCCGGGGGCGAGCAGCAAATGCTGGCCATTGCCCGCTCGCTGATGTCCCGGCCCAAGCTTATTATGTTCGATGAGCCTTCACTGGGCCTGGCGCCCAATATTGTTGAAAAAGTCTTCGAGATTATTCTGCAAGTACGAGAGAGCGGCACAACCGTTTTAATGGTTGAGCAAAACGCGTTTGCGGCGCTCGATATGTGCGATCGTGGTTATCTGTATGAGTCGGGTCGCATGACACTGACAGGTACAGGCAAGGAAATGATTAGCGATCCGCACGTGCGCCACGCGTACTTGGGCGGATAAGCAGCAGCAAGCCCTGCCCGATTGCAGGGCTTGCAGGTTGTTTTTTTAGGTCTTATCATCCTATCATTAGTATGATAAGATTAACAAAACCAAGATTCAATATTTAACTGATCACGCAAAGTGGTTGGCTCGGAGGAAGAAATGGAAACGTCACCTTATCTGCAACTGCGCGAGCGTCTCCAGAAAAGAGACCGCAGTCTGCGCGAAAAAGTCATGTCGCTTGAAGAAGCCTCGGCGCTGGTTGCCGACGGCAGCCGTGTGGGGGTAGGGGGCAGCACATTGTCGCGCACACCCATGGCGATGATCTGGCAACTGATTCGTGATCAGAAGAAAGATTTGTCGGTTTCGCGCTGTATTGTTTCCAGCGAGGGCGACTGGCTTTTCGGGTCGGGCATTTGCAAGGAAATTGAAACGAGCTGGTTCAGCCAGGGCATTGTGTGGGGCATCTCCAAAGTAATGCGCCATTACGCTGAAACCAAGAAAGCCAGCTTTCAGGAATGGTCTCACCTGGGCATGGGCATGCGGTTTCGCGCCGGTGCAATGGGGGTTCCGTTCCTGCCCATGCGCGCCATGCTGGGTTCCGACGTGCTGGCCTTGCGGCCCGAGCCCAAGCAAATTAATTGTCCCTTTACCGACGAGCCCATTTTGCTGGTGCCGGCGTTGAATCCCGATGTGGCGCTCATTCACGTTCAGCGCGCCGACGCCTACGGCAATGCGCAAATCGACGGCCTGCCTTTCATGGATGTCGACCTGGCCATGGCGGCCGACAGCGTCATTCTGACCACTGAACGAATCGTGTCGAACGACCAGATCCGCCGCGCTCCAGACCAAACCAAAATCGGCTTCTTCAATGTCGATGCCGTGGTTGAAGTGCCCTTTGGCAGCGCGCCGCACGAGTGCACCAACGTGTACGAGCCCTTTTTGTCGCACATGGATTACTACACCGACCTGGTGAACAAAGACCCGGTCGAAGGCATGAATGCCTACATTGAAAAATACATCCGCGAGCCGAAGTCGTGGAATGAATACCTGAAGCTGCTCGGTTTGGAAGAATTGCTCGACGCGGCCAAACGAGGAAGGAGCCTGTTAAATGACTAATACAACTGCTACCCAGTCGCCCCAGGACAGCCAGGCGGGCGGCAAACGCGACTACACCGACGCCGAAATCCTAACCGTCATGAGCTCGCGTGTGCTGAACGACGGCAAGGTGGTCTTTGCCGGGGTGGGCATTCCCCTGCTGGCCGCCACACTGGCCCAGATACTGCGTTGCCCGGGCTTGACGATTCTGTTTGAAGGCGGGGTCGTGGGTCCCTTTGTTGAGCCGGGCAAGCTGCCGCCTTCCACCAACGAACAGCGTTGCACCAAACGCGCCAACATGGTCATTAGCAGCACGGAAGTGCTTTTGCTGCTGCAGCGCGGCCATGTCGACATCGGGTTCATGGGCGGCGCGCAAATCGACAAATACGGTAATTTGAACTCCTCGTTCCTGGGCGATGATCCGCGCAATCCGAAAGTGCGCTTGCCGGGTACCGGCGGGGGTAACGACATTGCCAGCCTCACCAACATGATCGTGGCCATGCGTCATGAATCGCGGCGTTTCGTGGAAGAGGTCGACTTCATCACCAGCCCGGGCTTCCTGAAAGGCGGCACATCGCGCTACGACAGCGGTTTGCGGGCCGGCGGCATGTTCCGGGTGATTACGAATCTTGGCGTATTCGGGTTCGACGAAAAAACCCGTGCCATGAAAGTGCTTGCCCTGCATCATGGGGTCACGCTTGAACAAGTGCAAGACAACACCGGGTTCGACCTGTTGTACGACAAAAACGAATTGGGTGTCACCGCAGCCCCCACTGATCAGGAGTTGCAGGCTTTGCGAGAGCTGGACCCTGACAGACGCTACATCGCTTAACCCCGGTATACCCAATAGATTATTCAAGGAGAATACATATGGCTACGCTTCACGGCACCTTTGGCATTGCAGCCCGAAACTTTACCGCTTTCCCCACGATTCCCGACGCGCAGGAACTGGTTGAATATGGCGTGCGCATGGAAGAGCTGGGTTTTGATTCCCTGTGGGTGTGGGACCACATCCTGCTGGGTGTCGATCCGCACTTCCCGATTCTCGATTCCCTGACCCTGCTCACCGCCATTGCGGCGCGCACCAAGAAAATCAAGCTGGCGACCGGTATTCTGGTATTGCCGCTGCGCAACCCCGTTACGCTGGCCAAGCAGCTTTCCACCATGGACCAGATCTCGGGTGGCCGCATGCTGCCCGCCATGGCCGCCGGCTGGTACAAGCGCGAGTTCGACGCAGTTGGCGTGCCGTTTGAAAAACGTGGCCGCATTATGGACGACAACCTCGACATCATGCGTCGCTTCTTTAATGAAGACCTGGTTTCGGGCGACTGGCCCAACCACCGCATTCCGGCCGGGGTGATGTTTCCCAAGCCCGTGCAAAAGCCGTTCCCCATCCTGATCGGCGGTTATGCCGACCGTGTACTGAAGCGTGCAGCCACCAACGGCGACGGCTGGCTCACCTATTTCTACAAGCCCGACGCGTTCATCGAATCGTGGGAAAAAGTGCGTAACTTCGCCGAGGAAGACGGGCGTGATCCCGACACCGTGCTCAACGGCAACCAGTTGCCGATTATGGTGGGCGAATCGCGTGCCGCCGTTGAGAAAACCATGATGGATTGGCTCAATGTGGATTTCGACATTGCCCAGGGCAGTAAGTCGACCATGGACAGCGCCATTATGGGTAACGTCGACGAGTGTATCGAGCAATTGAAAGAGCACATCGACGCTGGCGTGCAGAAATTGATCTTTGTGCCTTACAAGTATCAAATGGACCAGGTTGAGGTCATTGCCAAAGAAATCGTTCCAAAACTGCGTGCTTACGCTGCAGAAAAGCAAAAAGGCTAAATCAGCCGTGCCTGGGCCCGGCGCAACACCTTCATGCGCCGGGTGTTAACGATAGGTTCCAAGGAATGGATCATGATCGAAAAGAATAATGAGGAAGACAACGTCGCAGTCGCCGCACCCGGGGCGAATGCCGAAAGCCAGAACGCATTATCCAGTACGCGTCAGTTAACAATGCGAGAGCGGCTGGCACTTCTTTTCGATCACTTGCCTGTTATTGGTGAAAATGCCGATTATTTGCTAACCGCCACCGGCAAGGCCGGTGGTCGCCGCATTTGTGCTGTCTCGCAAGACACCCAGCACCTTGGCAACGGCATGGATGCCGGCGCCTGGCTTCAGGTGGAGCGGGCGGCGCAACATGTACAGAAGGAAAACGTCCCGCTGGTCATGGTGTTCGACGGCACCCAAACCCGTCTTGACGGCGGTATTGCCGCGTGGTCGTCGCTAGGGCGGCTGGCCGGCACGCTGGCTGCGCACCGCGCACTGAAAGTGGCGCTGGTCGTAGGCCACAATACCGGCCCGAATGCATTGCTGGCCGGTTTGTTCGATGTGGTGGTCATGGTGCGCAGCGGTTCCGACCTGGCACTCACCGATGCGGCCATTACCAATCGGGTCACCCATACCTCCTTAAATGATCACGACCTGGGTGGCTGGCAGGTGCACGCCGGCGAAAGCGGCGTGGCCGACCTGGTCTTCAATAACGAAGTGCTGGCGCTGCGGGCTATCAAGCGTTTGCTGCGCGTGGGTACCGATGCCAGAAGCAGCGCCACACCGCAGGCGGACTCGCTGGGCTATTGCGTTGGGCTCGATACCCTTGTGCCCGACGAGCCGGCGCAAAGTTACGATGTAACGGAATTACTGCGCCAGGTTAGCGATACCCGTGCCTATTACGAAATCGGTGGCGGCCTGGCCCAGAATATCGTAACCGCCTTTTTACCCGTTGGCGGTCACTGGGCGGGCGTGATTGCCAACCAGAATAAAACGCTGGCCGGCGCCCTTGATCACGCGGCGTGTCGCAAAGCGGCCCGTTTCGTGCGCCTGTGTAATGCGCTGAATGTACCCCTGGTTACGCTGGTTGACACGCCGGGGTTCGTGCCGGGGTTCGAGCAGGAATCAGGCGGTCTGGCGCATAGCGTGGCCGACCTGCTGCGGCGTTATGCCAAAAGCCATGTAGCGAAAATAACCATGGTTGTCGGCAAGGCCTATGGCGCCGCGGGCGTGGCCCTAAGTTCGGCCGCAACAGCGCCTTCCCGGGTGGTTGCCTGGGATACGGCATCCATCGGGTTGGCCGGGCCCAAGGGCATTCATGATCTGGCCCCAGCGCAGGCGAAGCCATTGCTGCAGGCGCTGGCCGCACCCAATTTGCTTCAAGACGGCGCGCTAGATGCCGTACTGCGTCCCGGCGATACCCGACGTTGGTTGGGGCAGGAACTGGCAGCGCTTAGCCACGCTTCTGATCGTCAATACTGACACACGGGGACGTTATGTTTTCAAAAATTCTTATTGCAAATCGCGGCGAGATCGCGTGCAGAATTATTAAAACCGCCCGTCGTATGGGTATTGCGACGGTGGCCGTTTATTCTGATGCCGATCGGCACGCCTTGCATGTGCAAATGGCCGACGAGGCCGTGCACATTGGCCCGGCACCGGCTGTGGAATCGTATCTGGATGCCGAAAAAATCATTAACGTGTGCCTGGAAACCGGCGCCCAGGCGGTGCATCCGGGCTACGGCTTTTTATCTGAACGCGCTTCTTTCGTAAAAGCGCTGTCGCAGGCGGGCATTGTTTTTATCGGCCCGAATGAAAAGGCCATTGAAGTCATGGGCGACAAGATCGCCTCGAAGAAATTCGCCAACGTAGCCAAGGTGTCTACCATTCCAGGGTATCTGGGCGTGATCAATGATGGCGACCACGCAGTTCAGGTGGCCCAGGAAATCGGCCTGCCGGTCATGATCAAAGCCTCGGCCGGGGGCGGCGGCAAGGGCATGCGTATTGCGCGCTCCATTGGCGAGGTAGCGCAAGGGTTCGAGCGCGCCCGTTCGGAAGCGGCCGCATCGTTTGGCGACGACCGCGTCTTTATCGAAAAGTTTATTGAAAACCCGCGGCACATTGAAATCCAGGTGCTGGGCGACAAGCACGACAACGTCGTGTATCTGGCCGAGCGCGAATGCTCGATTCAGCGGCGCAACCAGAAAGTGCTGGAAGAGGCGCCGTCGTCGTTGCTCGACGACAAAACGCGTCATGAAATGGGCGAGCAGGCCGTGGCGCTGGCGCGCGCGGTGAATTACGACTCGGCAGGTACGGTTGAGTTCGTTTGCGGGCAAGACAAATCCTTCTACTTCCTGGAAATGAACACCCGCCTGCAGGTTGAGCACCCGGTTACCGAACTGATTACCGGCGTCGATCTGGTTGAGCAGATGATTCGCGTGGCGGCCGGGGAAGCGCTGTCGATAACGCAAGACGAGGTCAAGATCAATGGCTGGGCGGTTGAAAGCCGGGTTTATGCCGAAGACCCCGCCAATAATTTCATGCCTGCCGCCGGGCGCTTGCGCACTTACCGCCCACCCGCGGAAGGCGTGTCGAACGACGGGATTACGGTGCGCAACGATACCGGGGTATATGAAGGGGGCGAAATCGCCCGCTATTACGACCCCATGATTGCCAAGCTGGTCACGCACGCCCCCACGCGGGAACAGGCAATACAGGCGCAATGCGAAGCATTGGACGCCTTCGCGCTGGAAGGCATTGCCAACAACCTGTCGTTCCTGGCTGCATTAATGCATCATCCGCGTTGGCAAAGCGGCGATTTGTCCACCAATTTCATTGCCGACGAATTTCCCAACGGCTATAAACCCGTTGCTCCCCAGGGGGAAACCGCGCAACGCATGGCGATGGCCGCCGCGATAATTGAGTGCAGCGTGAACCCCGACACCCCGGAAGATAACGAGGTCAACACATCAACACCCGTAATATCGCGCGTGGTGTGCCTGGGCGAAGAAACATTTCCGCTTTCGCTGACCCCCTTGTCGGCCAGTACGTGGCAGGTTCAACTTGAAGGCGATCACGGGGTGCATACGGTGACGTCAGACTGGAAAACCGACGAGCCGGTCTGGCGCGGCACCATCGACGGGCAATCGGTTGTCATGGGGCTGGATATTGGCCAGGAACCCTATTTGCTGACGCATGCGGGCACCCAGGCAAGCGCCCTGGTGGTAACGCCCATGGAAAACGAACTGCTGGCCGTCATGCCGGCAGTGAATGAAGAGCAGGAAAAGCGGTGCCTTGTTTGTCCGATGTCTGCATTGGTGGTTTCCATTGCGGTAAAAGTCGGCGATCAAGTTTCGGCGGGAAGCCCTCTGTGCATACTGGAAGCCATGAAAATGGAAGTCAGCATGGACGCGGAAGAAGACGTTGTCATTTCCCGGATTGAAGTTAAACCAGGTGATCAACTTGCCAGTGGCGAGATCATCATGGCGTTTGCTTGAGGCTATTATGCAAATTGGAGTCCCATTAGAAACGGTATCGGGCGAGCGGCGGGTTGCCGCCACGCCGGAAACGGTTAAAAAGTTCGTTAAAGCCGGCCACAGCGTGATTGTTCAGCGCGGTGCCGGCGGCCCGGCCAGCTTTACCGACGAAGCCTATACCGAGGCCGGTGCCACACTGGGTTCGGCGCAGGAAGCGTTTGCCGCCGAGCTCATCCTGAAAGTTCGGGCCCCCCAAAGCGACGAGCTGAAAAGCATTGGTGCGGGCAAGGTTGTGCTGGGCATGCTTGACCCGTTCAACGCCGAGCATCTTCAAAGCATGGCCCAGGCCGGTATCACCGGGTTTGCGCTGGAAGCGGCCCCGCGTATTACACGCGCCCAGAGCCTGGATGTGTTGTCTTCCCAGGCCAACCTGGCCGGGTACAAATCGGTGTTGCTGGCGGCCCAATATTACGACCGCATTTTCCCCATGATGATGACGGCGGCCGGTACCTTGAAGGCCACCCAGGTTGTGATCATGGGTGCCGGTGTTGCCGGCTTGCAGGCCATTGCCACCGCCCGCAGGCTGGGCGCCGTGGTGTGGGCCTCCGACGTGCGCCCTTCGGCCAAAGAACAAGTGGCCTCACTGGGCGGCAAGTTCATCGACGTACCCTTCGAAACCGACGAGGAACGCGATATTGCCGAAGGCGTGGGCGGTTACGCCCGGCCCATGCCGCAAGCCTGGATGGAACGCCAGGCGGCGTTAACGGCACAGCGCTGCGCGCAGGCCAATATCGTGATCACCACAGCGCTGATTCCGGGTCGCCCGGCGCCCACACTCATTACCGAAGACACGGTGCGATCAATGGCGCCGGGTTCGGTCATTGTGGATCTGGCGATCGAACGCGGCGGCAATTGCCCCTTAACCGTGGCCGGCGAAGTGGTGGAAAAGCACGGCGTGAAAATTGTGGGTTTAACCAACCTGCCTTCCATGCTGGCCACCGATGCCTCGGCCTTATATGCGCGCAACCTGCTGGATTTCCTGAAGCTCATTGTGGATGAAAACGGCAATCTGGCCATTCAAAAAGACGACGAAATCGTCAAAGCCTGCCTGGTATGCGAAAACGGGCAAATCTTGTGGGGGAAGGAATAAATGGAAGCGATTAACCCAACCATTATCAACCTGGTCATTTTTGTACTGGCCATTTATGTTGGTTATCACGTTGTGTGGAACGTTACGCCCGCACTGCACACCCCGCTCATGGCTGTTACCAATGCCATTTCCGCCATTGTGATCGTGGGTGCCATGCTGGCCAGTGCCTTAACGGTTGATCCACTGGCCAAAGGCATGGGCGTCTTCGCGGTGGCGCTGGCGTCGGTGAATGTCTTCGGCGGCTTTCTGGTCACCAAGCGCATGCTTGAAATGTTCAAGAAGAAAGAGAAGAAAGCCAAAGGGGGTCAATCATGATTTCAATGGATATTGTGGTACTGCTGTACCTGGTTGCCTCGGTTTGCTTCATTCAATCGTTGAAGGGCCTGTCGCATCCCACCACCTCGATTCTGGGGAATACATTCGGCATGGCGGGCATGGCCATTGCCGTGCTCACGACCGGTGCCTTGATCTGGTCGCAGGCGCAGGAAAACGCCCTGGCCGGCTTGGGCTGGGTCTTGGCGGGCCTGGTTATTGGCGGCTTTGTGGGCGCCACCATGGCGCGCCGGGTTGAAATGACCAAAATGCCGGAACTGGTGGCGTTCATGCACAGCATGATCGGCCTGGCCGCGGTTGCGATTGCCGGTGCCATTGTGGTTGAACCCATTGCCTTCGGTATTGTGAATGCTGCCGGTGCCATTCCCACGGGTAACCGTATTGAACTGTTCCTGGGTGCGGCGATTGGCGCCATTACGTTCTCGGGTTCCGTGATTGCGTTCGGGAAATTGTCGGGGCGATATAAGTTCCGCCTGTTCCAGGGTGCCCCGGTGGTGTTCCCCGGCCAGCACTACTTCAACCTGCTGATGGCCCTGGTTACCATTGGCCTGGGTGTCTGGTTCGTCATGACCGAAGCCTGGACGCCGTTCGTGCTGCTGACCCTGATGTCATTCCTGCTGGGTGTGCTTATTATTATTCCCATTGGCGGGGCCGACATGCCGGTGGTGGTGTCCATGCTGAACAGTTATTCGGGCTGGGCCGCGGCCGGTATTGGCTTTTCCCTAGGCAACCCCATGCTTATCGTAGCCGGTTCGCTGGTGGGGTCTTCCGGCGCTATTCTGTCGTACATCATGTGCAAGGCCATGAACCGGTCTTTCTTCAACGTGATTCTGGGTGGTTTCGGCAATGATTCCGCGGCCGCAGCTTCCGGTGGCGCCGAACAGCGCAACGTGAAGTCGGGCAGCCCCGACGATGCCGCTTTTATGCTGGGCAACGCGGAAACGGTTATTATTGTGCCCGGCTACGGCCTGGCCGTGGCACGCGCCCAACATGCACTGAAGGAACTCACCGACAAACTCACCGAGCAAGGCGTGACCGTAAAGTATGCAATTCATCCGGTGGCCGGCCGCATGCCGGGCCACATGAATGTGTTGCTGGCTGAAGCGGAAGTGTCTTACGAGCAGGTGTTTGAAATGGATGACATTAACGGTGAATTCAGCCAGACCGATGTGGTCTTGGTGCTGGGTGCGAATGATGTCGTGAACCCGGCGGCCAAGAACGACCCGGCCTCGTCGATTGCGGGCATGCCGATTCTTGAGGCCTATAAAGCGCGTACGGTTATTGTGAACAAGCGCTCGATGGCCTCCGGTTATGCCGGGCTCGATAATGAGCTTTTCTACATGGATAAAACAATGATGGTTTTTGGTGATGCCAAGAAAGTCATTGAAGACATGTTGAAGGCAATTTGATTAGTCAGCAATGAACCAGCGAGGCTTTTATGTTTCCACAACGACTCACCGACGGGTATAAACAGTTTCTAGACGGGCGCTTTCAAACTGAAAGCAACCGTTATCATCAATTGGCTGAAAAAGGGCAGCGTCCTGAAATCATGCTGATTGGGTGCTGTGATTCACGCGTATCGCCCGAAGCCATCTTCGATGCCGGGCCCGGTGAGATGTTCGTGGTGCGTAATGTGGCCAACCTGGTGCCGCCGTTCGACCCGGATACCGAATCGTCGTATCACGGTACCAGCGCCGCTATTGAGTTCGGGGTGAATGGCTTGAACGTGAAGCACATTGTGATTCTGGGCCATGCGTCGTGCGGGGGTGTAAAAGCCTTTCACGACCAGGCCGCGCCGCTAAGCCAGGGCGAATTCATTCGTAAATGGATGTCGCAGATTGAGCCGGTGGCCGAGCGCCTGGGGCCCTCAACCGGCGATTACGCCAAAGATCTGAAGCGCCTGGAATTGGCCGTGGCCGAAGAAAGCATGAACAACCTGCTAACGTTTCCGTTCATTCGCCGCCGTGTTGAAAGCGGCGAACTGAAGTTGCATGCCGCGTATTTCGGCGTTGCCACCGGTGTGCTGTTTGTACGCAACGAGCACACCGGCCAGTTCGAGGCCTGCGTTAACGATTAAATGCGCGGCGCGTCGTGCTGTTGATCGTTAATGTAGGCTTTCAGGTAGCGGTTCTCGGTTTCCTGGCTGTCATGAACCGCTTTGGCCACGTCGTAGAACGACAGCACGCCAATAACCACGTCTTTTTCAACGACCGGCATGAAGCGCTGGCGCAAGCTAACCATTAAGCCACGCAGTGCATGAAGATCCATTTGCGGATCAATCACAACCGGGTCGGGGTGCATGACGTCTTTCACCCTGAGTGTTTGCAGGTCGATGGCGGCTTCGCCTTCCTGCGGGGCCAGCTGGCGCGCCAGCATATTGATGATTTCCCGGAACGACAACAGGCCCACCAGGCGGTTGTCTTTCATGACGATAAGCGACCCGGCATCGTGGTTGGCAATGTTCAGCAAGGCTTTGCTAATGGGGGTATCGGGGGAAGTCGTGTAAAGCACGCCCGGTTTTGTGCGAAGTATATCGATGACGCGCATGTTGCCTCCTGTTGTGAGTCGTATGACTCCTGTGTAAAATAAGAGCACTGTCTTACTACAAATAGTATCTTATCAGCGGCTTTAAGTAGAGTAAATAGTAGCCGCCACGCGCCCGGGAATCCAATTTTCAATGAATACCTTATTAACGATGCACAACCCGCGTCAAGCACGCGAATATTACGACAGTGGTGTGTGGAAAAACGACACATTCTATTCACTGCTGGAAAGTAATGCGCGGCTGTATCCGCAGGGGTATGCGGTGCGCGACAAGCATCGGCGGTTGAATTGGCCCGAGCTGCAGGAAGAGGTCACCCGCGTGGCCGGTGCCCTGCACCGGTTGGGTTTGCGGCGCGGCGACCGCGTGGCCGTGTGGCTGCCCAGTTGCGTGGAAAGCGTGGTCATATTCCTGGCCTGTTCCCGAAACGGCTACGTTTGCTGCCCCTCGCTGCACAAGAACCATACTGTGCAGGATATTGTGAACCTGCTGAACCAGGTGCGCTGTAAAGTGCTGTTCACCCAGCCCGGTTACGCAGCCGATATTACCGGAAAATCGATTTTGGACCGCAGTGCCGACGTTGCCTCGCTAAAGCAGATTATGCTGGTGGGTGAAGACGGCGCGCAGGCCAATGCCGGGGCCCAGGCCGATGCGGCCAACGCGGCCTCGCCCGTTTCCTGCTACCCGGGGCCTAACGCGCCCCTTATTGAAAGCCCGGTGGATAACGACCCCGACAAGGTGCTGTACCTTGCCTTTACGTCGGGCACCACCGGCAACCCCAAAGGGGTGATGCACAGCGACAACACCTTGCTGGCCAATGGCCGCGCCATGGTCGACGACTGGGGCCATACCGCCAACACTATCATGCTAACGCTTAGCGCCATGAGCCACCACATTGGTACCGTGGCATTGGAGCAATCGATTGTAACGGGTGCCGAACTGGTGGTAAGCGACTCATCGGACCCGGCCAAATGGATGGACTGGATTCTGCTTTCCAAGGCCAATTACCTGCTGGGCGTGCCCACGCACGGCATCGACTTGCTGAAAGAAGCCCGCCTGCGCAATTTGAAGTCGCTGGGTAACGTTGACGTTTTCTACTTGTCGGGCTCGGTCATTCCCCCCTGGGTGGCGCAAGAGTTCTTCAACCTGGGTGTGAAACCGCAAAACACCTTCGGCATGAGCGAAAACGGCTCGCACCATTACACCCAACCGGCCGACCCCGAACCCATTATCGTGGGTACGTGCGGGCGTTGCTGCCAGGGGTATGAAACGCGAATCTGGCGCCAGGACAACCCCAATGTTGAAGCCGAAACTGGTGAAATCGGTGAACTGGGTGGGCGCGGCGGCCTGCTGATGCTGGGTTACTTCGACAACCAAACCGCCACCGAAACCTCGTTCAATGACCAGGGCTGGTTCCTAACCGGCGACCTGGGCACCATTGACGAGTCGGGCTGTTTGCGCATTGTGGGCCGCAAGAAAGAAATGGTGATTCGCGGCGGGCGTAATATTTACCCCGGCCTGATTGAAGACCTGGCCCATAGCTACCCGCTGATTCGCAAAGCCGCCGTCTTCCCGGTACCCGACCCCCGCCTTGGGGAAAAAGCCTGCCTGGCCCTGATTTGGGAAGGCACGGCGGCGCCCGACTACGTGTCGATTCTGCAGTATTTGTATGAGAACGGGCTGTCGAAATATGACATGCCGGAATACATTCTGGTGGTGGATACCTTCCCCATGACGGCCAGCGGCAAGATTTTGAAGCGGGAACTAACCCGCGCGGTGGTGGCCGGCGAGTTCAAGCCCGAGCCGGTGCACTGGCGGGCCAACCGGCCGCGAACCGAGGTGAGTTAGCGGGTCTTGCGCTAGCTTTCGCCCCGAAACATTTCCACCCAGTACCGCGTGGAAGCATCGTGCTCGCCATTCAAGGGCGCCTGCCCTTGAAGTTCCTGGGTAATGCCCTTGGCCAGCACTTTCCCGTATTCCACGCCCCATTGGTCGAACGGGTTAATGCCCCATATCACTGCTTGCGTGAACACCTTGTGCTCGTACAGCGCCAGCAGCGCGCCCAGGGTATAGGGCGAGAGCCGGGGCAAAACAATTAAGTTCGACGACCTGCCCCCGGTGTGCATGCGGTGCTTGGCGAGCCATTGGGCATGTTCCTCGGGGTGGCCCTCGGCCCGGCATTCCTGCAAGGCCTGTTCAAAGCTTTTGCCTGTTAGCATGGCCTGGCGCTGGGCCAGGCAATTGGCCAGCAGGTGGGTGTGGTGGGCCTCACGCCAGCCGTGGTTGGCCTCCTGGCACACAATGAAATCAACCGGGGCCCCGTCGCTGCCCTGGTGCAGCCATTGGAAGAAGGTGTGCTGGGCGTCGGTACCGGGCATGCCCCATACCACCGGCCCGGTGGGCACATTCACGTCATTGCCGTTCAGGTCTACCGATTTGCCCAGCGACTCCATTTCCAGTTGCTGCAGATAGGGCACCAGATACCCCAACCGAAAATCATACGGCGCAATATTCAGCGAGCCGTAGCCCAATACGCTGCGGTTCACCACCCCCGACACCGCCAATTGCACCGGGGCGTTCTGCGCCACCGGGGTGGTGGCAAAGTGTTCGTCCATGGCGTGTGCACCGGCTTGCATGCCGGCCAGGGTTTCAATGCCCACGGCCAGTGCCGTGGTGAGTGCCACCGATGACCATATGGAAAAACGGCCGCCCACCCATTCCCAGAACAGAAACGTTTGTGAAGGCAGGGCCCCCCATTCCTGGGCGGCTTGGGCGTTGGCGGTAATGGCCACAATATGGTTGTAAGGGTTTTGAATACCCGCACCCTGCAGCCACGCCAGTGCCCGCTGCGCATTTTGAAGCGTTTCCGAGGTGGTGAACGATTTGGACGACACCACCACCAGTGTGTCGTGCGGATCCAGCCCCGCCAGCCCGCTTTCAATGGCGTGGCCGTCGATATTCGATACAAAGCGCACATTGCGCCAGGTGCCCGCGTAGCCGAACGCTGCAATGGTTAAGCGTACGCCCCAGTCGCTGCCGCCAATGCCAATGTGCACCACATTGCGCCACTTGCGCTCGGCATCGGCCAGGCGCACGAAATCCAGCATGCGCTCGCGCTGGTTGGCCACCTCGGGCGAGGAAACCGTGGTGCGCAAGGCGGTGTGCCAGGCGGCACGGTTTTCCGTTACGTTGGTAACCTGCCCGGTTAACAGGCGCTCGCGCCAGGCTTCGAACTGCCTTGCCTGCAGTAGGGCTTCGGTTGCCTGGGTCAGCTCGGGCGAGGCACGTTGCGCGCTGGTGTCAATTAACAGGCCGCCGGCTTTCAGTACGCAGAGTCGCTGAGGGTTGACTGCGGTGCTTCGAGCTGCCTGGGCGAACTGCTGCCACGACTCCAGATTGTGTAAGCTGGATGCTTCGGGGTAAGGATTGTGCATAATAAAGATTGCCAAGCTTGGGAACGGGTAAAGCTTAATCGAAAAGCGGTGTTACCTGAAGCCCGACTGCTTGCGTGTCTTTTTCCGATAACACCGGTTCGCCTTGCAACGGCCATTGAATACTCAATGCCGGGTCGTTCCACGCCAGTGTACGCTCACAATCCGGTGCATAGTAATTCGTTACTTTGTAAAGCACGCTGGCGGTGTCAGATAAAGTAAGGAAACCATGTGCGAAGCCTTCCGGTATCCATACTTGATGGTGATGTTCAGCACTTAAGATGTTCCCCACCCATTGTCCGAATGTGCATGAGCTACGCCGCAAATCGACTGCAACATCAAAAACCCGGCCCGACAATATTTGCACAAGTTTGCCCTGGGCCTGCGGTATTTGATAGTGCAGGCCTCGCAAAACGTTGCGTTTTGAATGCGATAAATTGTCTTGCACAAACTGCACATTAGCGCCTACCGCCGTCTCAAATTGCTGAACATTAAAACTTTCTAGAAACCACCCCCGCGCATCTTCGAAAATACGGGGTTCAATTAGTAAAACGCCTGGCAGTGTAGTGGGGGTGATACGCATAGGGTTCCTATTGGGCCAGTTCAGCCACCAACTGCGCAACGCCTTCTTGCCATGGGGGCACGGTTACACCAAAAGTCGTGCAAAATTTATCGGTGTTCAGGCGAGAGTTGGCAGGGCGTGGAGCCAGGGCACCGTAACTTTGACTGGAAACAGGTTGTATTTCATCTGGCATAACGCGTAATGGTATGCCGCGCAGGTGGGCTTGTTCCAACACAAACTTGGCATATTCAAACCAACTTGTTTCGCCTTGCGCTGCCACATGGTACAGGCCACCCAGTTCTGGATGTTGCATTACTTGTTTAAGCGCAAGCGCTGTTAAGCTCGCAATAAGGCTTGCACTGGTGGGGGCGCCGAATTGGTCGTTTACAACGGTTAAATGATCTTGTGTTTGCGCACGTTGCAAAATTGCGCGAACAAAATTTTTACCATGTTTTCCGTACAGCCAACTGGTGCGCAGGATTAAGTGCTTGCAGCCCGAGGCTTGAATGGCCAGATCACCTTCGAGCTTGGTTTGCCCGTAGATGTTCAAAGGGTCTGCACGATCCGTTTCTACCCATGGCTGTGATCCTGTGCCGTTGAAAACGTAGTCGGTGGAATAGTGAATCAGCCACGCTCCTGATTCAGCGGCTTCGTGGGCCAAAATGCCCGGCCCGACAGCGTTAACTTTACGAGCCATGTCAGGATGATTTTCGGCTTGGTCAACCGCAGTGAAAGCGGCTGCGTTCACAATGACACCAGGTTGAATTTCTTTTAGGGTCTTTATCAGCTGATCGGTATGTAGCAGGTTGCCGCAATAATGGATGTCGTGCGTTCCGAGTGTGATCAACTGCCCAAATGAAGACAAGCTGCGCTGGAGCTCTGATCCCAGTTGCCCAGTTGCCCCTAAAACCAGAATATTCATTTGATTTTCCGGCAAGGAGGCTTTAGCCAACTGCTTTGGACAATATGTTGGCAATATGAACTTGTTGTTCTTCGCTTAGCCCCACCCACAGAGGCAGGCGGATCAGTCTCTCGGATTGCTGATTTGTTATTGCCAATTCTCCGTTTGCTCGCCCATAACGCCGGCCTGCCGGTGATGAGTGCAGCGGCACGTAGTGAAAGACTGAAAAGATATTGCTCTTTTTCAGTTCCCCAAGTACATGCTGCCTATCAATTTCGGGCGCAAGTATCACATAGTACATGTGGGCGTTGTGTTCACAATTGCCTGGAATAATGGGGCGTCGCAAAACGCCTTTGGCTTCAAGTGGGGCGATCAGATCATGGTAGCGTTGCCAAATGGTAAGTCGTTCCTGCGTAATTTTTTTTGCATCTTCGAGTTGAGCCCATAGAAAGGCAGCGATAATTTCGCCAGGTAAGAAGGAAGAGCCCACCTCTTGCCATGTGTACTTATCCACTTCGCCCCGAAAGAAGCGGCTACGGTCAGTGCCTTTTTCGCGAATAATTTCTGCGCGCAATGACAAGGATGGGTCATTCACCAGCAAGGCTCCGCCCTCGCCGGAAATAACATTCTTTGTCTCGTGAAAACTGTATGTTCCCAGATTGCCGATACCGCCCAATGGCTGGCCTTTATAAGTTGCCATGACACCTTGCGCCGCATCCTCTACAACGTGAAGATGATGCCGCCTGGCAATCTCCAGTATGGAATCCATTTCACAAGCAACGCCCGCATAATGAACCGGCACAATGGCCCGCGTTCTGGGCGTAATGGCTGCTTCAATCAGGCGCTCATCAAGATTCAGCGTATCTTCACGGATATCCACGAACACCGGAACGCCGCCGCGCAGTACAAACGCATTTGCCGTGGATACGAATGTGTACGAGGGCATGATAATTTCATCACCGGGTGCGATGTCCAACAATAGTGCGGCCATTTCCAAGGCGGCTGTGCACGAGTGTGTAAGCAATGCCTTATTGCAACCACTATATTGTTCAATCCATGCATGGCAACGTTTCGTAAATGGACCGTCGCCAGCCAGCATATATTCAGTCTTGGCCTGGGTAATGTATTGCAGTTCTTTGCCCGTCATAAAAGGGCGATTGAACTGGATTTTTTGGGTCATTGCCCGTCCCCTTGAAGCCTGTGCCACTCATCTGCCACGCCGCGTAAATAATCGCTGTATTCGCACACCGGCATATTTTTGATCAGAGCATGAAACTGGTCAATTGTAATAAACCCTCTAACTAGAGCAGCCTCTTCCGGGCAACCGATTTTGATACCCTGGCGTCGCTCAATTGCTTCAATATACGATGAAGCTTCATGAAGTGCTGTGCTTGTACCCGCGTCGAGCCATGCAAAACCTCGGCTTAAACGGTGCACTAGCAACTTGCCTTGCTTCAGGTATTCCAGATTAACGTCGGTAATCTCAAGTTCGCCGCGCGCTGACGGCTTGATATTTCGGGCGATTTCCAGAACACTATTGTCATATATGTATACGCCTGGTACTGCGTAGCTGCTTTTTGGGTGTTGCGGCTTTTCTTCGATAGAAATGGCTTTACCAGCGCGGTCGAACTCGACAACACCGTAACGTTCCGGATCTTTAACGTGATAGGCAAATATAGTTGCGCCACCCGAAAAGCTCGACACGGCACGCGGAAAATCATCACCGCCAGAGAAGATGTTGTCGCCAAGCATCAGAATAACGTTATCAGAGCCGATAAAGTCTGCGGCTATTAAAAATGCTTGTGCAATGCCATCAGGCTTGACTTGCTCACGATATTCAACAGATATGCCCCATTGCTCCCCATCTCCAAGCAATCTACTGTAACGAGGCAAATCGTCGGGTGTTGAAATGACGCATAGTTCCCGCACGCCTGAGGCCATCAACACAGTCAAAGGATAGTAGATCATGGGTTTATCAAATACGGCCTGCAGCTGTTTGCTGGATACCTGGGTAAGCGGGTAGAGACGCGAGCCAGCGCCGCCTGCAAGGATAATTGCTTTCATTGCTGTGTTACCTTTTTTTCACAACGACGCCAACTAACGTTAATTAACCCATGTTGTTGGTTTTTGACCTCATGAGAAAAAGCATTCAAATGCTCTTCGCAATAGTTATTCAGGAGGTTCCAATGTTGATTCACTCCGATAATTGGAACTCCATTTTCGGAAACAAGTCGATCCACCATCCCTCTCCCTAGTAGACTCTCGTTATACGATACTGAAAACGGTGCTAGGGTTAAAACTCCTAATCCGTATAATTTGATTGCCATTACAGATTCAGCTTGTCTCAAGACTGGGTAAGCATATTCATAAGGGAAAGCAGAACCCCAAACCACGACCGCCTCTTTAGGGAAACCCTGTAAGTCACGCCGCACCTCTTCAGATACCATTTGAGCATTTCTCGATTCAGAAAAAACCGCGATAGTATTGAATAGCCCCGCCACCATTATTACAATAAACACCAAACACTGGGTAAAATACTTCTTAGTCTTGTAACCTTGTAGAAAAAGTGGCGCAATCAAGAGGAGCGACAGTATAGGGATATAAACTCTTATAATTCCCGGGCGACCCAGCATGCCCAAAACAAAGATGGTCGCAATGCTAACAACCCATGTTAAAAAGAGTCGTCGATTTGGTAAGATTAGTAACAGCAATAATGACGCTAAAAAACTTGGTAGTAGAGCCGGATGAGTGAGCGTTTTGATGCTTAGCCAGCCATTCATAAACGAATGACTTGGGGATGGAAGTGGACCAAGCTCCTGGAGCATTGCATTTAACTGAATAGGGTCTGCCAATTTTGGGTCAACGAAAAACCATGAACTTAGCAAGCTAATATCGTTTAGCGTATATCCATGCGAAGCAATAATTTCCGGATGTTTTTTAAGCAAAACACCCGCCCCAAAGTCTGTTATTGGCGCACGAGCTGTATTTAAGGCATTGAATTGTTGCCAGCTATCGCCTTGATAAGCTTGATAATCGACAAAAGCGGCACCGCTAATTGTCAACAAAAGTATAGCCGCAGCCTTAAGAAAAGTACGGTCTTTGTAGAGTTTTTCCCAAGGTAGAAGGGGTAGCGCTATGAGTAATATAAGCAAAAACTCATAACTGCGGACAACATAACCGAAAAATGCTAACAAACAGCCTGTTAGAAGCACTTGCTTGCCACCCTGTTGACTATAAAGATGCCAACAGATGATTGCTCCAACAGTTAGTAATCCTGCATTGATTGTAAATTGTGGAAAGAGCACAGGTCGCGCGAGTATGAGTATCAATACAGATAACGAGACCAGCGAGCCTAAACCTAGTTTTTGTAATGTATAAAATATTACCGTTCCGATAATAACAAGCGCTGCAATAGTCGCGATTGAATAACCGAGCAGATCATTTATTTGTGGGACAGCGCGAACCAAGTAGCCCCATATGACATTGGAAAAAACCAAATTCGGTGAGCCAATTGAAGCAATGCCATAGCCATGTGCAACCATGGACATCGCAACGTCATCATTTGTATCCCAGCGTGGTTCAAACAAAAGGCAAAGTGCTAATACAAAAGCTGCGGAAACAAAAACGGAGATGGCAAGCTGAGAATTTTTCTCAATCAGCTTTGGTGCAGCTGAATTAACCATGAGCCGCAACCACGGTGCCGAGAACAATCAAACCAACCCCTATTAATTTTTGCAGGGTTATTGGTTCACTTAAGAGCCAGCCACTTAGCATCAGCACCAAAACAAAATTAAGACTCATGAAAGGGTAGGCATGGCTTAGATCGAATTTAGTCATGGCGATCATCCATGCAAGCGATGCGAACACTGCAGCAGCAAACCCTGAGAATATTAGGGGATCAAAAAAAAGCCCCAGCATAAACTTAATTTTATATTTAAGCTCAAGAGGAAGTGCCCCAAACTGAGTAACACGCCATTTAATAATTAGCTGCCCATACACTGTTAAACAAATCGTAGCAAAAATGTAAGCATAATCAAAAAGGCGGCTCATGTGTTTCAATCCAGTTCTACAAGATTACTTAGTTTTAGGCGAAAAGCTCATTTGACACAAATCCCCGTTTCATCAGAAATACTTCCAACTTGCTTCGCCGGCACACCTTGATACCATCCGAGTGTCGTCGCATCTTCTAGTAGCAATGACTGCGCGGCCAGTAGCACGTTGTCACCAACGCGCCGCTGATGCACGATTGTCGAGGTAAACCCGAAGAAGCAGCGGTCCCCGACGGTGACCTCCCCTCCCACGGTCACGTTGCTAGCAAAGAAATTATGATGGCCGATAGCGGTGTCATGACAAAGCGTGGTGTTGGACCAAATGACGTTATTGGACCCCAAGTACACTCCCGGCTCCACGACTACGCCGGGCATTATGAAATTGTTGTCCCCCATTTGCGCCCCTGCCGCCACGAATGCGGAGGTGGAGATAATACTCTGCAAGGTATAACCTGCCACCTTGGCGCGCTCGAATAGGCGCTGACGCTGGCGCATTTCACGATAGCCCACGGCAACGTACATCGACGTCACCGCTGGGGGGTGCTGCTCTATGCAGGTCTCCCAGTTAAACACAGGCAGTCCGCAATATTTGTCGATATTTTTTCTGTCGGCATCTACAACAAACCCTAGCACCTGCAGCCCCATTTCGTGAGTGGCATAGTAATGGGCTAAACGGGCCAGCGAACCCGTACCTAAAATTAACAGAGGTTTGGTCATTACTTAACGAAGACGAATCGCAGGTATTTGAACAGGGGAGACGACACCGGCAGAACTGCATTCAGGTACTGCTCTACCGTATCGGCGTCAGCATGAGACTGCTCGTGCATCACCTTGGCCTGGCCGAGGAACCATTCGAATTCGACGTGGCAATCCGAAAAACCGATGGTTCGCGCCGCTTCTAGCACTTCCCGGAAACTGAAGCCCTTTTCATGCGTCTTGATTGGCTCCGCCTTTTCCAGCAGCTCTGCGCTCATGCCGTAGTGCTCTTCATAGTGCTTGCCGTTATGCAAAGCACCCTGAATTTCGCGATGCACAATCGGAGTGATTGGCACTACCCCACCAGTGAGTTTTTCGGCCCCGGCGATCGCCATGATGAAATCTCTATTGGGGTTGAGGTCGGAGTAGAATACTCCGCCTTTTTTAAGCACGCGATATGCCTCTTGGAGAAAGGCGCGGTAATCGACCAAATGATCCATGAAGGAGTACGCAGTAGCGAAATCAAATGTATCGCTGGCAAATGGCGTGCTTTCAGCCATGCTTTCGTGCAGGGTCACATTACCTGAACTCAGGTCGACTTGCTTCATCATGTCTCGCGTAATATCCACGCCATGCACTTCGCCAAAAAGGTCATACATCAGATGAATTATGAAGCCAGTCCCACATCCGAAATCGATCGCCTTGTTTTTCTCGCGACAGGTCGCAGTCAGCCGCAGCAGGATATTGCGTACCTTTTCCTGGTTCTCTGGGCGAAAATGTGGGCTCTTGTTGTATTCGCCAGCGTTAGCAAGTGAGGCATGAACATATATGTTCGCTTTAATAGTATCTTCTTGACTTGAGTGGGATGTGGTCATAGTCACCGATAATCGAGGAATTCAACAATTAAGATATTTTTATTATTTAGTTTTTAGTGTGAAGAAAGTTTATTTTTTCTTTAACTAGATATCTGGGGCGACAGAGTGTTTCCTGGTATACCCTAAAGACATAGCTACCGATTATACCTAAGGACATCATCACACTACCAAGACTAAAACAGACTGCTAATACTATTAGGGTACTTCCACTAGGTAAAGATGATCCGAAGAGTAATTGCTGGATAACAACGATCGACATATAAATTAAGCAGCCTAACAGCAGTGTCAGCCCAAAAGCCATAAAAAGCTTGTGAGGCACGTCTGTGTAGCTAATTAATGAATTGACTGCCAGACTAAGACGTTTTCTGAAAGTGTAGGAGCTTTTCCCATGGGCTCGTTCAGAATAGGGCAGCTCTATGAAACAAGAGTTGAAGCCCATGTAGAACATGAGAGGGCCATACAAAATGTTTGCTTCTTTAAACTGCAATAAGCCGGTTAATACATTTTTGTTGAATGCGCGAAAAGTGCCAATGTTGAGGGGGACATTCGCGCCAACGATACGCGCGAAGATGTAATGATAAAGCTTCGAGGTAAGTCGATTGGAGAGCTTGTTTTCTACTGGGCTTTTGATCGTATAAATGATGTCAGCTTGTTTATCCCGTAGTTCCTGGACAAGGCTGACAATATCCTCCGGGCGATCTTGCAAATCTGCGTCCATGAGGACGATAGTATTCCCATTTGCGTGTTCAAAGCCTGCGCAAATGGCGGGGTGTTGGCCAAAATTCCTCGATAAGTTTATTACTTTTATTGCGGGGCTGTCCGATGCCAATTCTCTGAGGATTGTTAATGATCTGTCGCGGCTTCCATCATTGATATAGATAATCTCGAATCGTTTGGCGCATAGACTTAGCGCTTTTAGAAGTCGAGTAGTGAGCTCAGCCAATGTGTGTGCATTGTTGTATACGGGAATAACAACCGTAATGTCTGTTTCATACGACATTGTTTTAACCTTGGTTTGCCTTGTATAAGCGCTGACTTTCAGGAAGAAAGAACTCATCCAAGCTTGTAGGAAGCCGGGTATCGAAGCCAATCAGCCTTCTTGCTTGAGCGTTTAATTGATCGCTAATGCTTTCCGGGATAAAGCGCACCCAGTCCATGCGTTGTTTCATGAATGAACGGGATGCGTTCAGAGTCATGGAGTGATTCCATCTATCTGTTGTGTTTTTTGATGTTCGATGATAAATCCTCGCGTTAAAAACTAAGAGGGACCCTGCTTTGCAGACTGCATGAATACAATGTCTCTCAAAAACATCCTCTTCAGGCTGCTTTTCGGAGTGTTGTGAGCCTGGCAAAATTTTAAGCGCGCCGCCGTTTTCGACTGTGTAGTCATCTAATGCCCAAATTACCCCCATGTTGAAAATGTAGCCAGGGTGGAAACGAGGACTATCGACATGCAGTCTTCCTGCATAGTTACTACCATGAGGGGGAATGCATGAGGACGTTGCAGCATACATTATCCAGTGTTCGCCAAGGTGTGGCGCGATCAGTTGCTGTAGTCGAGGATCTTCGAGGAGGCGCCCATAATTGATGTCGCGACATATTAGGTCATGTATTTGGTAACGATCCAGTAGGCTTTGTTTTACACCTGGCGTAGGTGCAAAGCTATTAACTGCTTCATGCATTGAGGTTTTTAATAGCGCAGTCTCTTTGTCAGTTAGGAAGTTTTCGATAAGCGCATACCCGCGTGTTTGTATTAGGTAGCTACACTCGTCAACCTGCGTTTTGGCAAGTAAGGGTCTGGATGTGAGATGGATTTGATTCATAAGTTACCTTTTCCAATTTTCTATGCTCATACAATGTTCCATTGGGGCCTTAATGTATAGAAAACGAGTATTGACTATTTCAAGTTAGCTAAATTTCGCGGGGCAAACTTCATGTAGAAGGCGGCCCTCTTCCCGCAATTAAATAGTAAGTCGATGATACTTACGCTTGGGGTGTAGTCGCCCCAAAGTTGGGGGTATTCAGGGTACCCTGTGTAGTCGAACCAAGTGAGTTTGATGTTATTTTCTGCAAAAGCTTTTTGGTCTAGATAGTCCTTTGCCGCCGGGCCTGAAACGTATTCAGTTGCGCCTGTCTGTATGCAAAAATCAACTAATCGCTCAGTTTTTCCGTAGGTTAGAGTGTAGTCCCACGAGTTTGAAATTATGGTACGAATTTCTAAGTATGAGCATACTATTTCGATCAATTTTCTATTAAGAGAAGACAGAGTTAAATGTTGTTGATCGATATAAACAGGTTTTAGCAACTCAGCGATATCAAGAAAAAAGGGTGCGCGACGATAATTGAGCTCCATAGCCTGCCAGTGCTTTCTCTGCCATGAGGTATCTGTTAACTCAACATCGCGAATACGTCTATTTATATTTTGACCGACAGGTATGCTAATCCATTTTTCCCCCTGTGGAGTTTTTATCTTATTCCGATTACGCCAATCATTTTTTGTAAATTGCATATCATCATAGATGATGAATTCGTCAACATAAGCAATCATATCAAAGTATCCCCTCCAGGGCAGATAGTTAGACTGGATGATCGCAATTTTCTTCATGATGGCCTGTTTGTCGAATCTGATTTTGGTAATTTCGGGTTTAGTATAGAAAAAAATACGTGCAGCATGTCAATGCTAGGTCTTTTGAGGTGTGATCCGCGAATAATTTTCATCTAGAGATATTATTAGTTTTCGTTAACTTTTAGCATTGGTGAGATTGAGTGGATTAATAATATTAACGACGGAGAAATAGCTCTTCAGTAACTGAGCTATATTGTTTAAAGAATTCATTTTCTTCTAGTTCTTTTATTTTTTCTTTGGGTAGAGAAAGTAACTTATATTGAGGAATTTCATTTTCGTTAAGAGTGAATGAGCCTCGCCAACCAGCAAGAGCAAGAGATCCTCCATCACGCATACAAATTGGATGATGCACAAAGCGATAGACAACCGCCCTATCAAATGGATGGCGTGAGCAAAACACGGTTCTGGCCCGTGCTTGGTCGAAGGCAACTTCGCTTGTGACCATTCTTGCAACCAAATCAAAATCTGATGATTGATTTAATGTTTGCGCGCTGGATATATTTTGCATTCCTTTTATTGCTTGAACAGGGTTTCGGACGTCCAGCAAGTTAAGCGTGGCAAAGTAGAATGCTAATAATAGGGTGACGGAGCTAACGCTAAAAAATATAAATTTAAAGACAGGTTTATCCTTAAGTTCTTCGTAATATGTTTGGGTAAAGGTTATTGCAACTGCAATAGTAATTATTAATTCAATTGAAAAAACATATTCATACGGTCTTACGTCGAAATAAAATAAGAATATATAGTATCCAATTAGAGAGGCTAGGCAAGAGATAAGGAGAATTCTTGTTTTTTGATTGTTTTTCTTTGTTTTAAATGCAATGAAAGTAAAAATCAAAAACATTGTGAACGCGTAGATATGCTTTATTAGAGGTCCAGCCCCTCCAAAATTTAGCTTTTCAAAAATACCTCTATCAATTCTAGATTCTTGGATTGATGAGATTTTCAATGCAGTATCTATGAAATCGTGATAGTAAATATTTAGATATAAAAAAAATATTATATATAGTGTAACGCAAGCTACGAATTTTATGCGCTTGAGCCGAGCAAACTGAATATACAATAAGAAAATGAAAATAGGAAGGGCAGGAAGGCTATGTCTGTATGAAAAAGTTACGCTTATAATTAAAGCAATCCCTGCAGTGACTGTTAATAGCGTAAAAACGGGAGGCTTGATGTCTTTTATTAAAATAGTGAATAAAATTATAAAAGAAATAAAAAATAAGGTGTTGGATATAATTTCAGGTCGAACTTCGTAAGATCTATAAGCGCACAACAGAACAGTGAAAATTAAAGCTAGCAACCAAGAGTAGAAGGCTGGTTTTTTTATTTTTTCTTTTAAGAAAGTGTAAAATAAATAAAAAATTAATAAAATATTAATAATAATGGCTAGTATTCCTATTGCTCGTAATGCCCAGGCGCCTGATGCGAAGTCGCCAGTATGTGCGAAGTAGCTTGCTAGCAGAACATGCATTGGCAAGACTACCTCACCTTGCCAGTATTCGTCGATACTAAGGGCGTAAGATGACGCCATAAAATACATCTCATCTGTGCGGTACGTACCAAACATAACGCCGCTTATTAACCAAAAACAAGATAGAGAAGCAATAATGATAAAAAATATACGTGCTGCTTTTACGAGATTTATGTCGCGCATAATTTGGAAAATTGGCTCGCCCTCTTTCAAAGAGGCGTTAAAAGAGATTAAGCACATATGTGCTATAGGTCGTTACTTAAATGGGCGTAAACTAACTGATGAGGTAATGTGTTGCCGTCCGTAATTGTAAGTCTAAATTAAGCAGATAGATTGCGAGGTTCCGGTAAAACGGTAATCCCCACTAAAGGAGCATAGTTAAAGGTAGAATTTTCTAACAGCAGTACTTTAGGGAATTTTGCATGAAGTCCTCGCGATCTACTGACAGCAAGATCATTCCCATATTGAAGCAGGCTATGGCGGGGACACCGATTCCGGATCTATGTCGGGAATATGGAATAAGTAGCGCGAAGTTTTATAAATGCTGCGCTCAATACTGCGGGATGGATGTTGGGCTTATTTCGCGCATGAACGAACTGGAAGCGGTAAGTGCGCGGTTAAAGTAGATGTATGTAGAGCAGCGTTTGAAGTCTGGTATTTTGAAGGAAACGATTGAATAAAACGTGGCATAGCCACCTCGCCGACGAAATATGGCGCAAAGAGCGGTCGAGCAATTTATGTGCATCATTCGTGTAGCTTGTAAGGCATCGTGTATCAGTGAGAAGTGCTACCGATATCAAGTAAAATTACGCACTGTTAATCAGGAAATTGCTGATTGCCTGCTTCGGTTAACACATAACCAGTGAGGCTGGGGGTTTGGGTTGTGTTATTGGCATGTGCGTAATGTTAAGCGCTTCAAATGGAATCATAAGCGGGTTTGCCGGATCTATCGGTAGCTGGATTCAACATGCGTATTAAGCCGGGTAAACGGTTAATACGAGAGCGACCCGAGTCGTCACATGTGCCCGTTACAGCCAACGAAATTTGGTCGATGGACTCCATGCATGATCAATTAGCTGATGGTCGTACGATTATGATATTCAATGTGATTGTCGATTTCACTCCTGAGGGATTTTGTATCGATGTGGACTTCTCGTTGCCAGCGTTGCAGGTGATTCGATCTTTAGCTCAAGTCATTGAAGGGCGTGGCAAACCCAAAATGACTCGTTTTGACAACGGCCCGGAATACGCCAGCTCAGCTTTGATGCAATGGGTACAACGGCATGGGATTGCGTTGTAGTTTGTCCAACCCGGTAAGTTACAGCAAAACGCTTACATTGAGCGGTACAACCGCATGGTGCGTTATGACTGGCTCGTCTATCAATTATTTGATTCGAGTGAACAGTTTCAGAACTACGCAACCCGCTGGCTCTGGACTTACAATAACGGACGGTCGAACATGGCGTTGGGTGGGATTACGCTCATCCAAAAATTAGCCATGGCGGTATGAGCACTACTTTTAACAAGCGTCCAGAATGGGCGGGTTGCCCGGGATATACGCCACGTCAAGCAACGCGACCGTGAGTGCGGCAGCGATGAAGAGCTTATCAAGAAGATGGCATATAGCACCGCGGTATTCGATCAGATGCGGGCTCGAACGGAGTACTGTCGTCGTTATCCAAATGGGGTAACTATTGTTCATCGATTTATGTTTCACCCGGTGTGTTTGCGCGATGGTGGCTGGTCGGAGTTGGCGGTTGGCAAGAAAAGTTGGATCTTGACGCGATGGATTGGCGTAAATACCAACTTTTTTCCGTGCGAAATGATGACGCATTGAGGTTAAATAGCTTGCCGGGCTTTGATGCCTATGCTGATGGGCTGGATGTTGTTTATTTTCGTAGCTCGGATTAAGGCTTTGCTTGGCTTATATGGTGTGGATATGAGAGTTCTGCATTAAAAGTAGTCATTGGGCCGAAAGCTTTTATATCACTTGTCTCTTATTGTTTTAGGTGTGTAATTCATGTGTGGTTTTGTAGGATTTTTCCCCTGTGCGCCAGGCCAAGACTCCGAGCGTATCTTGTTAGGTATGGCGTCGGCGCTCAAACATAGAGGGCCTGACAGTGACGGTTCGTGGATAGATGCTGAAGATAAGGTTGCCCTGGCCCATCGCCGTTTGTCCGTTGTGGATTTAAGTCAACATGGTAGTCAGCCCATGGTGTCCCCAAGTGGGCAATATGTAATTGTGTATAACGGCGAGATATATAACCACCTCTCAATACGACAGCTGATAAGTGACCCTCCAGGCGGATGGCGAGGGTCTTCAGATACCGAAACACTGCTCGCAGCCATTGAGAAATGGGGAATAGTTGAAGCATTGTCACGTGTAGTGGGTATGTTCGCTTTTGCGTTGTGGGATCGGCAACGCAAGACCTTGACATTGGCAAGAGACCGGCTAGGCGAGAAGCCATTGTATTGGGGATGGCAAAATGGAACGTTGCTGTTTGGTTCAGAGTTAAAGGCGTTATGTAAGCATCCAGGATTTCGTAAAGAGATTGATAGAAACTCACTATCGCTTTTTACCAGATATGGTTATGTCCCGGCCCCCTATAGCATTTATCGAGGCGTGTCTAAACTAATGCCCGGGCACTACTTGTCAATTCCCTTATCCCAAGAAGGAAATTTGACTTCTTGCGTAGAGCAGTCCAAACCCTATTGGAGTATTAACGATACCGTTCGGCAAGGTATTGCAAACCCGTTTCTTGGTGACGACGACGCAGCAATAGATATGCTGGAGCGGCAGCTTCAAGAGACAATTCACGATCAAATGTTGGCAGATGTGCCGGTAGGGGCATTCTTCAGTGGTGGAATAGATAGTTCAGTAGTTGTGTCTTTAATGCAGGGGATGAGTTCGAAGCCTGTACAAACCTTTACAGTTGGTCTTGGAAAAAATGACAATGACGAGGCTCAGCATGCTGAAACAGTTGCCGAGTATTTGAAAACCGAACACCGAAGCTTGATAGTGCGTCCGGAGGATGCTCTGGATGTGGTCCCATTGTTGCCCAAGATTTATTGTGAACCGCTAAGTGCCGACTCGCAAATCCCTTTGTACTTGATTAGTGGGCTGGCGAGGCAACACGTAACAGTATCCTTGAGCGGGGACGGTGGTGATGAGTTGTTTGGTGGCTACAACCGGTACCTGTCCGCGTTGAAGGTTTGGAAAAAATTACAGGCGATTCCAAAGCCGTTACGTCATGTCGTGTCACAAATCCTGTCTTCTGTTTCGCCAGCCAATTGGGATTTGCTGTTCAGTTATATAAGGCCGGCATTGCCTGCCAAATATAGGTTGGCTATTCCTGGAACGAAAGCGCAGAAGTTAGCGGGTGTTTTAAAGGTTGACTCAGAACACGATTATTTTCTCAATTTAATAAGTCATTGGAAAAATGTGAATGAGCTGGTGCTCAATTCGGTTGAAGTGCCTACAATCGCTACCGACGCGACAAAGTGGGTTGAGGCTGATTGCTTTGAGCATTGGATGATGGCGATGGATACGCAAACATTTCTTCCTGATGAGGTGATGACCAAAGTGGACCGGGCTGCGATGGCCAATAGTCTGGAAACCAGGGCGCCATTATTAGATCATCGCGTTGTCGAACTGGCTTGGAGAATGCCTCTTGACAAGAAAATTCGGGATGGTGAGGGTAAATGGATATTGAGGCAGGTTTTATACAGGCATGTTCCTAAGCAAGTCATTGACAAGCCAAAGAAAGGTTTCGGCATTCCAATTGATGAGTGGCTGCGCGGTCCACTGAAAGAGTGGGCCGAAAAATTATTAGATAAGGACAGGTTGCGAGAAGAGGGGTACTTTAATGCTGACTTGGTTTATGAAAAATGGAGACAGCATTTAACGGGAAAATATAGTTGGCAATATCAGTTATGGCCAATATTGATGTTTCAGGCATGGCTTGAAAACGAGAGGGGGGACTAGTGCGGGTTTTGGTGCTTGGGTCTTATGCAGACTCCATAATAAATTTTCGTGGCCAATTAATTTCTGACTTGGTGACGCGGGGTGCGGAAGTCTTTGCCGCAGCGCCAAATCTAACACAAAGCCATTGGGTAAGTCGTATAGAGCGGCTTGGTGCGCGCGCTCGTGATGTATATCTTCAAAGATCTGGAATGAATCCAGTAAAGGATATAGTGAGCTTGTGGTCTATATGGCGATTATTGCGAGAGGTGAAACCGGATATCATCCTCTGTTACACGATTAAGCCGGTATTATATGGAGCAATTGCTGCTCGATTGTTAGGTATAAAGTTGGTTTTCCCGTTGATAACTGGTTTGGGATACGCCTTTCAGGACAAGCCTGGTTTTCGGGCACGACTATTAAAGAAAATAGTATTTCTTTTATATAAAGTCGCAATGAAAAACGCGCATGTGGTTTTTTTCCAGAACACAGACGATAAAGAAGTTTTTATTTCAAACGGCCTGCTTGGTAAAGGTCAGAAAGTGGTTGTCGTCCCCGGTTCAGGAGTCGATATTCGGCATTTTGAGTATAGCGTTACGCCCATCAATCCATTCAGATTTCTCATGGTAGCCCGGTTATTAAAATCAAAAGGCGTTATGGAGTATCTTGAAGCTGCGCGCAAATTGAAAAAGGAGTTCCCGGCAGTTCAGTTCGATTTGGTTGGTTGGGTTGATGATGGACCTGATTCAATAGACGGTCAGGAAATAGAGCAGCTTAAACACGAGGGTGTAATAAATTTTCTTGGTAGATTGGAAGATGTCCGACCTGCGTTGAGAGCGGCGTCAGTATACGTGCTTCCGTCGTACAGAGAGGGTATGCCGCGGTCGGTTCTGGAGGCAATGGCGATAGGGCGTGCAATTATTACCACCAATGCGCCAGGATGCCGCGATACAGTGCAGCAGATGGTCAATGGGCTCTTGGTATCTCCTCGATCTGCAGTTGAGTTATGCAATGCGATGCGCCACTTGATTAATAGACAGGATTTGGTTGTTGCGATGGGGGAAGAGTCGCGCACAATGGCCGAGACGACTTTTGACGTCAACATTACGAATCAGTTAATGCTTGAAACAATGGGGCTCTGAACTCCGTGATTTTCTTATAATACCCATTTCTACTGACAGGAAGACGTTATATGAAAAAGGATAAATAGGTAAAACATCGTGAACAAAAAAAGATACTTAGGGCTTTTGCTGTCTGCCAGTGCTCTCTTTCTGCTGTTTTTCTTTATAGATCCGAGTGAGTTTATAGCGAGCTTGACAGCATACCCTATACGAATCGTCGCGATCTCGTTTTTTCTGATTCTTTTGAATCAGTTGCTGGTATTTTTCAGATATAAATTAATATTAAGTCACTTTGGTTTTAACGTACATTGGGCTCAGGTATTTCAAGCATGTGCTCTTGGGAATCTGGGGGCGTTAGTTGTTATTCCTATGTTCGGCCAAGTATTGGGACGGCAGGCTGTTCTTCGTTCGGCAAATATATCTCCAGCTGAAAATGCGGTAATTGTCGCTTATGAGCGCGGTCTTACAGCAGTTGTCAGTCTGATCATTGCGGCACTTGGCGGTGCATACTTGTTGTTTTTGATTGGTCAGGCTGAAATATCGAATCTTCCAATACTGGAGTTTATTTTTGTTTTAGCCGCTGCGCTGGCAATCGTGCTTTCATGCCGCAAGCGTGGTTTTGAGCAGAAATTTTTCTCTACAATTTTAAGTAGATCAAGCATTACAAAATTTATCGCTGTTTCCGTGGTCACGGTTTTTAGCCTCGCGGCCATGTTGCTTGCGTTTGCATTTATATTTAGCGTGGTTGCGCCCAATTTGAATTTATGGGGATTACTGGCAGTTGCTGCAGTTGTTTCTTTTGCTGCGAGCATTCCAATAAGTTTTGGTGGTTGGGGGTTTCGTGAAATAGCTGCTGTGTTGATTCTGGCAATGTTCTCTGTTTCTGAGGAAATGGCGCTATCTTCTGCCGTTTTGGTTGGGCTATTGTCGATTCTTGCCGTAGTGATCTTCGGTGTCATAGCCCTTAATATCAGGGTTTATCATAATCGGCGGGCCGAGGCAAAAAATGCTGAACCTTTGATGCCTGCCCGCCAAATTACGGCCGTTTCATTAGAGAAACTTAGTGTCTGGATTATCTGTTTCGGCGTTGCGTTGTTTATTTTTTTTCAGATTCATTTAAATGTAGGTAATTTTGTTTTAAATGTAAATCTTGCGGACCCTTTTGCGGTATTGGCTGTTTCAATAATCTTAGTTGAGATTCTGACTAAGCGGCGCTTACCGGGCTGGGATGTGCCATATTTCAACTACCTTTTGCTGTCGTTTGTGGGGGTTTTTGCACTCGGACTGTTTACTGCTTGGTATAAGTTTGAGGTTACAGAATGGGCCGTGAGCAGGGTGGTTGGCTGGTTTGTATTGTTTGGTTATCTATCGGCCGGATATTTGGTCATTCGCTATTTCGGGATGCTCGGGTATCGTCGTGTAGTGGAGATTATGGCTATTTCATTATCGACAGCGATCATTTTCGGCGCTCTTATGGTGCCTTTGCAGGGGCTTGAGATCCCGGGTTTTTTGCATGCCAACAACACCAGCGGATTTGAGGCATATTCAATGAATAGAAATGCCTTGGCATTTCAGGTGTTAGCTGTCGTTGTAATGGTGTTGCCTTTAGTGGGGCGCCTTCGCACAAAGCTGACAACGTCAGCATATGATTGGAGTTATGGCAAGCTGGGGGTTTTGGGATTAGCGATATTGCTTGCCGGTGGCTTACTGACGGCCTCCAGATCTGCATATATTGCCATGACTGTAGTGCTGTTGGTGTCATTGAAAATGAGATTTATTGATTGGAGGACGCTTTCGGTAACTCTTGGAGCGGCACTGCTGGTTTGGGTTGGGCTTACCAATCTGCCTGAGATTTATAACTGGCTGTATTCAACGACAATCAAAGTCATTAATTTATTATCTCTTTTTTATAATAATTTCCTGGGTGGTGGGGGTGAGAGCGCCCAGCCAATAACCATAGCCCCCCATGGCGGAAAAATTGGGCTAGGGTCAGTGGCGGGGCAGTTTTCGGCCGGGTCCAGTGATTACGGTAGGGTCGCTTTGCTTCTGGAGCCTCTTAAGAATTGGCTTAGTAATCCTGTTTTAGGTGGTGGCTTGGGCAGTTTCTATCTTCAAAGTAGCGAAATATTCGGCTTTAAGGTTATCGTCCATAACACGTTGATTTGGTTGCTATCAGACTTGGGCATAGTAGGTGCTATCCCATTTCTATTAGCATTCTTTTATATGGCTAAATACGCCTTTTTTGGGTGTGCGAGGTATGAGCGCGCTCAAAGCCTGATGTTGCTCTTGATATTCTTTGGAATTCTGAGTGTATTTCATGAGGTGCTGTATCAACGGATTCTTTGGTTCTGCTTTGGCTTATTGCTGGCCAGTAATAGATTGTTTGATAAGCAAACTCCCGTTTCGGTGACATCATAGTTTTATATTGATGGTATGGTTTCTACTCTCTCTCACGTTTATACACAAGGTTAATTGATATGCTGGGCTTATTGGACAGTGCAATCAACAAAGAAAGTCGGATTTTTGGCTTGATTGGCGCGGGAGGGTTCGCGCGAGAAGTTATGCCGTTGGTGGTTGAGTGCTTTAAAAAGTCACTTTCCTCAGATGGGCTGCCTGGTATCGATCATGTGTTTTTTGTCGAAAATGAGCCAAAAAATTCGCAAGTAAATGGGTATCCATTGATTTCGCTGGATGAGTTTTTGGCTTTTGATTGTAAAAATCGCTACTTTAATATTGCTATTGCGGATTCGAAAGTGCGGCAGAAAATCGCCATAGAGTGTATCGAAAAAGGAGCTGAACCGTTTTCCATTAATGCAAGCAACTTTGTTGCTTATGACTGCAACGAGTTTGGAAAAGGGATGATCATGTGTGCGCATACAGCAGTTACATCAAACGTCAAAATCGGCGATTTTTTCCATGCAAATATTTATTCTTATGTTGCGCATGATTGTGTCATCGGTAACTATGTGACATTTGCACCTAATGTTCACTGTAACGGAAACGTCCATATACATGACCATGCTTATATTGGAACCGGTGCGGTTATAAAACAGGGGCGCACATCGTCAGAGCCTCTTGTTATCGGCGAAGGGGCGGTGGTTGGAATGGGAGCGGTAGTTACAAAAGATGTACCACCGCACACCACTGTTGTGGGAAATCCGGCGAAAGTTTTTACTAAAGTTTGATTTTTCCGGGCTGCAGTTATGCAGTTAATTGTCTGCGCTGGCTTGCCTCAGAACATCAGCAACAACCGAGCCACATAAAGCTATTTCTTTATCGCTGATGGTTGGGTGTACTAGGAGCATCACGCTGGTATCGCCGAGCTTTTTCGCATTTTCCAGTCTTGTTTTGGGTTGTAGTTCGTTTTCTTGGAAAGCGTGCTCCAGGTAAATTTCGGAGCACGAGCCTTGATAGCAAGGTACCCCGGCCGCATTGACTGCTGCAACTATGCGATCCCTGCTCCAGCCGCTTTGTAAATTTTCTGGTCGAACAAAAAAGTAGTATTTGTAAAAGGCGTGTTGATGAGCTTTATTGTAGTCTTCAGTGGTCAGTTGCCTTGCAATGCCTTCAGGGCCGCAGAACGGAGCGATAGCCGAATATAGGTGGCGCGCGTTTGAGTTTCTTTTGGTTGTCCACTCAGGCATTCTTTTTAATTGAATACGACCTATCGCTGCCTGCATTTCGGTCATGCGCCAATTAGTTCCAATACTGTCGTGCAGCCATCGGAATCCTGGTGGGTGTTGTTTCTCATAAACTGACTTCCATGACTTTCCGTGGTCTTTGTAAGCCCAAGCTCGCTCCCAAAGAAGAGAGTCATTTGTGGTTAACATTCCCCCTTCTCCACCGGTACTCATTATTTTATCTTGGCAAAACGACCATGCTGCCAAATGGCCAATTGAACCTACGGATTGGCCCTTATAAAGAGCGCCGTGAGCTTGTGCGCAATCTTCAATGACATAGAGCCCTTCGGTCTCAGCCAGGCGCATGATTGGATCCATATCGCATGGCCAACCAGCTAAGTGCACACAAATAATGGCTTTTGTTTGCGGCGTAAGGGCCTTTTGAATCGTTTCAGCAGTTATGTTTTGCGTATCTAGGTCTACGTCTGCAAATATAGGTTTTGCACCGCAATTTACGACGCATGAGCCTGAAGCGATAAAGGTTCGAGGTGTCACAATGACTTCATCCCCTTTGCCAATCCCAAGCGCTTTCAAGGCCAGGTCTAGCGCAACTGTTCCGTTCGCAAGAGCAATGGCATGTTTGACGCCACACCACTGGGCAAACTCTTGCTCAAATTTTCGGCATTCCTCACCGGTCCAATAGTTGACTTTATTGGATAGCAAGACATCTTTGACTGCGTTGGCTTCTTCTTCGGTGAAGCTCGGCCATGGAGGGAGTTGAGTATTCAGCATAGGAGAGATTTGTGATTTAGCCCTTAACTTTTTTCAATTTGGCTTGATGTATTCTTTTTGCTTCCACGGAATTTGTCGCTTGTGGCATGGCCTTTTTGATTTATGTCTTGTCTTTTGAATACTTTGTGAAATGTTGTCCACAAAATCTTTATATCCAGCCATAGGTTAGCGTTTTCGATATACCAGATATCGAGTTTGAACTTGTCTTCCCACGAGATTGCGTTCCTGCCATTGATTTGTGCCCAACCGGTTATGCCGGGCCGTACATCATGCCGTCGAAATTGTTCTGGTGTGTAGAGTGGCAAATATTCCATTAGTAGAGGTCGGGGCCCCACCAGGCTCATGTCTCCACGTAGGACGTTCCACAGCTCGGGAAGCTCGTCAAGGCTGGTTGACCGCAAGAATTGACCAAACCTGGTAAGTCGTTCGCTATCGGATAGTGGCATTCCTGAACTGTCTTGGGCGTCAAGCATTGTTCGAAACTTGGTCAAAGTGAACGGGCGTCCTTTTAGCCCCGGGCGAACCTGTCGAAAGATAACTGGAGACCCAAGCTTGAAATAAACAAGTGTTGAGACTAATAGAAACACTGGCAGTGCCAATAATATAAGGATAGTTGCGACGACTAGGTCAAATATACGTTTCATTAGTCAGTGGTTACATGGTTAGTGCCTTGCGATGTCTTACAGGGCTGCACGTTGGAAAGCATGGGCTCATACTCGGGGATCCATTGTTTTAATTGTAAACGTACTTCGACATCAGTCTTTTGGTTTGATTCAGTCACCCATCTTTGAATGTTAGTGAAAAGCTCTATATTGGTTGGCCGCGCACGCATTACACGTAGTTTTTCGTGGGGGGTTTCCAGTGTGGTTTCGGAGTCGGTCAATAGTTCTTCATATAGTTTTTCTCCCGGACGCAAGCCGGTAAAACTAATGAGTATTTCTGTTTCGGTAAAGCCGGACAACTGGATCATGTTTTTTGCTAGGTCAACAATTTTGACAGGTTCTCCCATGTCAAGCACAAAAATCTCACCGCCCTTTCCCATGGCCGACGCTTGTAAAACCAGCTGTGCAGCTTCTGGGATCGACATGAAGTATCGCGTAATGTCGGGGTGTGTCACGGTAACAGGACCGCCATTTTTAATTTGCTCTTCAAATTTGGGGATAACGCTGCCAGTGCTGCCTAGGACATTGCCAAACCGGACAATTTCAAAAAGTGTATTCGGGTTTTGTTTATAAAGCGATTCGCAAACGATTTCTGCCAGTCGTTTGGTGGCGCCCATTACGTTGGTTGGATTTACGGCTTTATCCGTAGAAATAAAAATGAACTTTTCTGACTGAGCCTCTTGGGCGCATTGTGCAACGTTGAGTGTGCCTAAAACGTTATTGCGAACGGCTTCCCATGCGTTATCAATTTCCATTAAAGGTACATGCTTGTAGGCGGCTGCATGAAACACGATATGGGGTTTCCAGTTGTCGAAAATTCCTTGCATGCGGTGCCGATCTTTTACGTCACCAGCTAGCGTTACGGTATGAGTGCTTGGGTAGTGCGTTTTGAACCATTGTTCGATGCGATATAGCGCAAACTCGTTTGACTCCACTAGAATGATCGTCGTCGGGTTGAATCTGGCTAGTTGTCGGCAAATTTCGCTGCCAATTGAGCCGCCTGCACCTGTGACCAGTAAACGCTTACCTGACAATAGTTGCGCTACATGCTCGTTATCTATCCTTACTGTTTCTCGGCCAAGTAAGTCTTCGATTTTTACCGGGCGAATCGTATTAATAGAAACCCGACCGCTCATCAACTCACTGAGAGCAGGTACGGTAAAAACAGTCGCGCCGGCATGTGTTGTTATAGTGGTTGCTCGTTGTAGTGTTGACGGAGGAGCGGAAGGCATCGCGAGAATCACGTGTTTTGCGCGCCAGCGTTCGAGCACTTCCGGTAGGGTCGCGATTCCACCCTCAACTCTACGGCCGGAAAGCTCCAGCCCCCATTTTTTTTTGTCGTCGTCAACCAGTGCAACGACACTCCATTCGGGACTGCGTTCTAGCTCTCTGACGAGCATGGCTCCAGCAGTACCGGCACCAATTACAATCAAAGGCTTGCCTTGGTTTTTTTTATCACTATATAGGTAGTGCTCTTTGAGCATGCGCCAAGTCACGCGTCCTCCTCCCATGATAAGACCTAATAAAATGGGATACAGTATCAGTACTGATCGAGGTATTGGGAGGTAGGATCGCGCGAAAGCTGTTAGTGCCAGTACTACTAGAAAAGATAAAAGTACCGCTTTAAGGACGCGGCGTAAATCTGGAATGCTGGCGAACATCCACATGCCACGATATAACCCTGCCCAGCGTGAGGCAACGACCTGGGTTAAAAGCAGGGGAACCACACCCCAAACAATGCTGTTTTCGTATCCAATTGGCCAATCGAAATTGAACCGCAACAGGAAGGCGCCGACCCAGGCAAGAGCAACACTGCTTAGGTCAAATAGAAAAACAAGAAGTAGGCGTAGGTGCATGTTAGCGGTGGAAGAGCTGAATAAACAAAACAAAGATTATAAGTCGATGGGGGCTAGGCATGGGGAAGTAAAGATACGTCTTGTTATACTGCGCGACCCATTTTTTTCTTTTGACATCACATGGTAAAAGCCCTTGTTGTAATTGTATTAGCCCATGGGCATATAATCCTTTCCAAATTCGCCAAATCAGCGCGCTAAGCTTCGATACCGCTTAAATTCCAAAGTTTTTGGCTGCTGCGGCTTGTCAAATTTGGTATCTACACATTGATAATAATAGAGACATCAAACTTATGTTGAGTTTCGCTGTTGTGGCTCTTGTTGCACTGCTGCCAATTGTTCTTCTAACAAGTCATTCTATGCCCAGCGGCGTGTTCTATGGGCTAATAGTGCTGGCTCTGACGCTTTTGGGTCGGCATCGTTTTTCAGGGGCGGTTGCTCAAACGCGATGTTATGGCTGGCTCATTGGCAGCTATAGCGTGTTGTTTTTGTCGGTACTCGCGTCGTCTTTATATTATGAAAATTGGGCAGGAGCCAATAGCGAGGGAGCTCTGCGTCTCTTTCTTGGGTTGTGGACGCTTCTTTTGGCTTTGCCGTATATAAATCGAAATCTATTACGCCACTCTTTTTGGGGGGTAGCCGTTGCGGGTTTAGTGTCTACGGCTATTTTATTGTGGCTAATTGTAAACGTGGACCCGCGTCCATTAACGCCAGGTGTCATCCTCACTACATATTCTAGTGTCATGTTGTTGCTGGGGGCTTTCTCTGTATATTCACTAATGTGGCGGTTAACGGCATTCCCGGTTTTGGAAAGCGGATTTAAGATTTTGGTGGCCTTGGCGACTTTTGTAGGTTTCCTGGCGGCGCAAACCAGAACAGGGCTCTTGGGTTTGCCGCTATTTATTCTTTTGGGTGTAGTGTTGTTTGTCGGGGTTCAGAAGCCTCGTCGCTTGATGGGAGTGTTGGGGTTGTGCACGCTCATCCTGATAGTGTCCGTCGCCAGCAGCGATGCTTTGCGTCATCGTATTGTTGAAGGAGTGAAAGAAGTTAAAACATGCCAGGGCGAATCCAGCACGGTTTTTACTTCGATGTGCATACGAATACAGCTATGGAGAACAGCTGTGGATGCGGGGTTGACGAATCCATGGGTTGGACTCGGGGATGGCAGTCGTTATCACCAATATATGCAAGACGAGGCAGTACCCAAAGGATTGGTTTCTCAGAAAGTAGCGCAGTCGGGCTTTGGTGAGCCTCACAATGATTTGTTGCTGGCTTTCGCTGGCTTTGGTTTTCCCGGAGCCTTGGGCTTGTTGTTGGTTTACTTGATGCCCTGTTTTTATTTTATCCCTAGGCTACTAAGCACCTCGGTCAGTAATCAGGCTCGTGCCGCAGCTGCTATGGGCGTGGCAATCTGTCTGGGCTTTGCTCTGTTTGGGCTAACAGAGATGATGTTCCGGCGTATGAACACAATGGGCTTCTATGTGGCGTTTGTGGCGCTATTTATGGTGCTTTCAGATGAAAGGTCGCAGGGTGAAACTGCCTCTGTGAAGTTGCCCCCTGATACATAGGATCAAAGGCATTTCTTAAGCGATGTACTCCGGATACCTCCGCCTATGTTTGCGGGGCAGGTTTTTTTACCTATCAACGGGATGGCATTCCGGTTCGCGTCGAAAGAGCTGAAGCTATTTCAAACGCCGCTGGGGAATGGAACTACCCTGGAGATATGGAAGTTTTCGATTTTGATGGACGATTTTTCTATGAGCAAAAATCAAATCGAGTAGAAACTACGTTTTTCGTTGGTGACTCAACGATTGAGCAATATTATGCGAGGGTTCAGCAGTTGATCCTAGAAACACCGGATAAAATAAACAGCGTCGTTTTTTTAACCGGTGGTGGATGTTTACCCATACCTAGATCAGAGTACTTGTCCAGTCATAATCATTGTATGGGTTTGATGGAAAAGGCGCTGGATTATGCTAGGGTGAACTTACAGATTAAAACGTTTGTCATAGGGGCAGAGTGGAACGCATACTTGGGAGGGGGTTGGGCCTTGAGCGGCAGATATGGGCGTGACTCTGCAGATTATTTGTTGGCGTTAAAAAGGCTATCTCAGTACCTCTCAGATTTAAGAGAGTTAGGGAAAAAAGTATTTCTTATACTAAATATTCCAACCGGCAGGGAAATGGACCCTAAATATCTAGTCAATAGAAATTTAAAAAATTTCCCTAATTTTATTGAGATCAGAGACGGCGGTCTTGGCCGGGCTGACCTTGATAAAAGATATGGGAGAATCCAAAGTGATCTAGCGCTCGTGGCCAAGTCAAATGGTGCTACTGTTATTTCTCCGATGGAATATCTTTGCAGTGCGAGTTTTTGCCCAAGCGTAGACGAAATTGGGGAGCCGATGTATAAAGACGACTCACATTTGCGGCCTAGTTATGTGCGGGGGAGGGCCATATTTATTGATCAAACATTACGTTGACGAACTCCCGTCCCATCGAACGTCAAAATCTGAGCGAGGGTAGCTCATGATAGATAGAGTCGGAGCTATTGCTTAGCTGGTTACTAGGCATACAGTTCTGTATGTGACTATGACCTCATCAAATTAAATAATACTTCGCGGGTCGACGCAGACATTGGTGGGGAGCGCTAGACCGGCGTGTCAGCGATTCATTACGATGCGCTGTTGCGTTTCTTCTCGCGCCAGGCACAAAGCACGTAGTAAGGTCTGGCATACAGATGTACAGATTACGAGTCTTTTCGTAGTTGTTTTACATGGGCGGTGTAAGTGCTTTTTGAACGAATTGGAATAGTGGTGACGACGGCGTTAATCGCCATTTTGAGCGGGTGCGTTTTACCAATGGGGTCATACACTGACCCCATTGGCGATGCTGATACTCTGCCCAATGGCACAGTAGGTGACGTGCGCGCCAGCCCCAAACGCAACGCCAATGCCGTTGAGGTTCAGGCCATTCAGCGCGCCGTGCGCACGAATCCGTTGTTGTCAAACGAACAGGTGGTGTCGAACGTTCGGGTCGAGGCCGTAAGCAAGCCTTCCTTGGGCTTTTGCGGATATTTGAACGAAGACGCAGCCGAATCAGATAATGTGCAGGCTGTGGTAACCGGCGTGTTGAAAACCGTAGAGGGCCGGCTGCTGGCGTACGACCTGCGTTACGGCGACCAGGCGCAGTTGCGTTGCAGTTACATGCAGTTCTGGCCCGATACAAAGCAGTAACCTTGCTGCTCTACAATAGTTCACTGGCGCTAACCTTACTTTTCTCTTAATGGCCACCAACGTCGTTTTCCTTCGCAGCATGCAGTTTTTGGGTGGTCATCTGGTTACCTATCCGTTGCTCTATCAGCTAAGGCAACTGTTTCCGAACGACCAGCTTCACGTAGTGGGTACCGACCCCGTGGGCTCGCATTACGAGTGCACGCCCTGGGTGGATTCCTATATTCAGGCCGGGTGTGCGCGAACCAAGCTGGCGGCGCTGAAAGGGGTCAGCCGCTCGTTCGTGCTGCATTATTCCAGTGAGCAATACGCGTTTCTTACGTTCTTGCGTCGCATTGGCGTGCGTTCGGGGTTTCTGAATGGCCGGGTGGGCGATTTTTTATGGACGCATCGCTGGAAAAAAGATCCCAATGAGTACCTGGGCCTGGCGAATTTGCAGTTGGCGCGTCAATTGGATGATTTTTGCCCCGAAGGGGCGGCGCGGGGTGCCATGGCGGCGTTGGCCACGGAAGCCGACCCGGCGTTGCCGCTGGCCCAGGTGGTGTTCATGCCCGGTGGTGGCGCGGGGGCGTACAAACGCTGGCATATTGAGTCGTATGTGGCGCTGGCCGAGGCCTTGAAAGCCCAATGGGGGTTGCAGTCGTTCTGCTTCGTGATGGGCCCGGATGAGGCCCGGGAAGCCGATTATATTGCCGGCCTGGGCCGGCCCGATTTTCAGGTGGCGCGCAACCGCAGCATGGCCGATATTGCGCGGCTGTGCCTGCATGCCCGGTTAATGGTGGCGAACGATTGCGGGCCGTCGCACATTGCCCAGAGCGTATCGGGCAGGTACGTGGGTCTTTTCCAGGATCACGAACCGCAATGGTTCTGGCGCCGCAAGGGGGCGTTGGCATTAACGCCAAACAACGGCACGTGTGATATTCAAAGTATTACGGTGGCGCGTGTGGCTCAGGCGTGTGGGCGGTTGCTGGACGAAAGCGAGTTAATACGGAATTCAGTTTGAAGCTGTTGCCAGTGTCGTTGTAGCTGAAGCTTATGCTCGTTCGCCATGGGTAAAGCTTCGAGTGTTTGCGGCCAAAGTGCGCGTGCTTTTTCCAGGGTGTCATCAAGATGAGGCTTTATGGCACGCCACGGGACACCAATGCGGTTCGCCCAACCCTCGAAATCTGCCGGCGTAACCGTGTACCAGTTTTTGATTTTGTTCAGGTTCAATGCAAACTGTTCTTCGTTTGTAAGATAGGCTTGGGTGGTTACGATATCGTAGGCAGGCGCTAACCGTGGCGTGTATTGGTCCGGGTAAATCAGGCTCCAGTTTTTAAGATGTGCATCGCCGTTGGCCAACAAAATATTCACAAGTAGTCGTCGGGCCAATTGTTGTATGTCGGCCAGGCCCTCGCCCGAATATTGGTAAAGAATTTGTCCTATTTGTTCGTAGTTGGCGGTGTCGTATTTGCGCTGGGGATATTGCACAAGTACCTGGGCGAAGTCTTCAGTGTGGATGCGCTGTTCGTTGTGCCGGTCGAAACGCTTGATGCCGAAGGCCAGCGTTTCGTTGGGGAGGTTGATGGGTGGCAGGTTTTGTAGTTGCTTCAGGGGTATCAAGCGAATTTCCGGGATATGAACACCAGCCAAACCCGCAAGGGTCATTGCGCTGAATTCGTTCAAAGGTACAAAGGCGTGGCGTGTCGATGGCGTTTTAATAATCCAGTCGCCCAAGTTTCCCGGTTGCGCTATGTTGTATCGGCCGTCTTGCTCTTTCATTGAAAACTTCATTTGTACGCCGGCCAGCGAAAACGCATTGCCGGGGTTGCGCCCTGGGGGCTGCACAATGCGGGTTAGGGGGCCGGCGGTTAAGGCATAGGCAGGCACCGCTTCAGGGCCTACGGCTGTTGCAATGAGTGCGCCGGGCAGGTCTTGCCCCAGGTAGGTGAAAATAGGGAACTCGTTGTCGGTATGAACTTTGAGTTCCTGTGCAATAAGCGCCCGCAACGCGCCTTCGGGCAGCAAGTTCGATAACAGCGGGTGTAGCCTTTGGTGCTTAACCCAAGGCTTGGCCATGATTTTTTGGGCATTGGGAAACGCGGGGTGCGTTATTAAGCCAAGGGTTGGGCGAGAAGGGGTGTGTTGAAACTCAGGGGCGAATGCCAGAACGCTGCGCCCATTCTTGTACCCGGAAAGGTAGCCAACCAGTTGGTCGTGCAACGTGAGCTTTAATACGATCACTTCTTCAGAAAGGCTCATTCATCGTCCTGGTTCAGTAGCCCCTGCCAGGGGTTGTCGGCAATGGGGTTTTCGGTGTCGTGGGCGGAATGATTTTCCTGATCTTCGTTGGGCTTTTGCGGGTTGGCGTTCAGTATCGCCAGAACGGCTTCTCGTTTCTCTTTAGGAATTAACATAAGTTCGGCTTGTAACCCAAGGGCAACAAGGTTAAGCGTATCAAGCCGGGGGTTACCTTTGGATTCCAGGCGCTGGTATTGCTGGCGTGAAATGCCCGCGCGTAAAAGCATGTCGTTTTGCTTGAGCCCCAACCGGATGCGCCGTTCGCGAATTTGATCTAGCAAAGTGTCCATAAGAAACAAATAAGTTGCTTTTAATTTAATAGAAACATATTAGTTTCTTTTTATTTAATAAGCAATTTATATGTTTCTATTTTGTCGGTAAGGTATGGCGTTCAATTTGTGTCCCGCGCGTACTGATCTCGCACACCCAGGTACCCACATACTGCGTTTCACTGTTTTCAACCGCATGGTGGTTCAGTACGCCAATGTTGGGCGCATCCAGCGGGTCTGCCGCAGGGTAGGTAAATACTTCTACGTTGTGGCCCCGCAGTATGCCGGCCGTGGTATGAATTTGCTCCGGCGCCAGCGCTATGGCGCGCAGATTCACACCGCTGTTGGTGGTGTATGTCATGGAATAGAGGGTGTGAACGCTGTGCAGGCAACGCAGGCCGGGGTGCGCGGGCATGCTGTTCCAGAATTGTTGCTGGCGTTGTGCACAGGCGTTCACGGCGGCGTGCAGGTGTGCAGTGCCCACAAGTAGGCCTGTGTCGTTGGGCCCGCGCAAGGGGCTCGACCAGGGTGCGCAGGGGCTAAGCAGGGCCTGCCGTACCAGGGGTGCAACGTGTTTCAGCCGGGGCGGGGCGGCCTTTTCCAATAACGTATTCAGTACGGCGGCGGCCCGCAGGTTGCCGGTTAGGCTTAATGCGGCCCGGTGCGACGCGGGTGTGGCAAACCGATACAACAATCCTTGCAGCGGGCCGATGGGCAGGGGTGGGGCGCTGTTGCTTGCCATGGTGCATGCCTTGGCAGGCTAGGCCGCCGGATGCTGAAGCGCCTCGACACAAAGCATCACTTTGAACAACCCCTCGATGTTTTGTATTTGGTGCGCAGGTACCTGGCCGGTAAGGTGGTTGGGGCTGTGCATGAAATGTTGCATCCATGGCAGGTTGCCATCGTTTAGCGCGTGCAGGGCCTGGTGGATGCGAATCAGCATCAGTGCCAGCTCGCCTTGTTTCGAGTCGGGCTTAAGTTGCCGGTTTTGTTTCAGGCGGCTGATGGCGCTGCGATGCAGGCCCAGTACCGCCGCCAGTTCACTGTGATTAAGGTTCAGTTGCGCGCCGGCGTTCAGTAATGCCGTGGCCAGGACGTGCGGGGGCGACAGTGCCTGGGCAGGAGGCTCGGCGGTTTCCAGGCCGGTTGGGGCGGGTGCTGATGTGCGGTGGGTGGCTGACTTGGGGCGACGGTTCGTTTCCATGAGTCCTCTTCAATGTGTGTTTTGTTCTTATTCCTTGCCAAATGTGCATGGCACACGCCCCAAAACGCGGAACAACAAGGTATTACTGAATGATTACGGTTTTTTGATCAATAACTTTAGCTTGTCCTTCAAAATCATGACAAATTTGTCATAGCCATGACGAATTGCATAACGATAAGGACAAGACATGAGACAAGGGTTAAGAAAGTTGTTGCGCGTTATGGTGGTGGTAGCGTTTTGTGTGTTGGTGTCGGGGTCGGCGCCGCCGTGGAAAGGCCATGCGGGCCTGGGCCTGGCCTGGGCCGGTGAAGCCGCGACATTGGCGGGTTTGCCCGAGGCGCCGTATGTGTTTATGGGCGACGTGGCCCATTTAACGCAGGCCGGGTTCGAAACGGTGCAGGCGTATGCCATTGGCGACGCGGCGGTGCTGAACGTGCACGAAGGCGCAAGCGCGCGCCTGGCGGGTGTGCTAAGTAATGCGGTGGGCTCGATGGAGGGCGTAACCAAACTGGGGGCCGGCACGCTTTCCCTGGCCGGTGCCAATACGTATCGGGGTACCACGCGCCTGCTGCAGGGGCGGCTCACGCTGGGGCATAACCGGGCTGCTGGCTTGGGCATGGTGCATGCCAATACGGGAACAGAGCTGGTATACCCCCCGGGGGTGCGCGTGGCTTCGGCAGTGCAGGCTTCGCACGTGGATTTGGCCGCCACGTTGCCGGCTTCCTGGTACACGCCGGATATCCATGTGGTGCCCGATACGCAAGTGCATTGGCGCGTGGCCGGTGGCCAGGCCGAACATGCGGGTTTGTTGCTGGGCAATGCGCAGGTGGTAAAGCAAGGCGCGGGGCGCTTGAATTTAACGGGTGACGCGGCGCCGTTTGCCGGCCAGTGGGTCGTGAACGAAGGGGCATTGGCGGTGAATACCGATTTACCCGGCGCGGTGGCGGTGAATGCGGCGGCCCGGTTGGAAGGTGTGGGCAGCGTGGGTTCGGTTGGGGTGGCATCGGGCGGCGTATTGGCCCCTGGCAATAGCATCGGCACACTGACGGTGCAGGGCGATGCGGTATTCAATAGCGGTGCCGTATTCCAGGTAGAGGCACATCCCAGCGGGCAGGCCGATTCCCTGCAGGTGGGTGGTACGGCCTACCTGGCGGGCGCGGTGCAGACCCTGGCGGCCAATGGTGTCTGGCAACCCGAAACCGAATTCACGATTTTGTCGGCCGCGGGCGGTTTGGACGGTACGCGTTTTGATACGGTGAGCAGCAACCTGGCGTTCCTGACGCCTTCTTTACGTTATGGCGCGAACAACGTCACGCTAACGCTGGCCCGTAACGATGTGCCGTTAACCGACCCGGGTGAAACGCCGGATGAAGAGACGGTGGCCGAAGAAATTGACGACGGCGGTTCGGGTTCGCCCAACCCCGGTTTGTTCGAAGAGGTGGTGGGAATGGATGCCCCCACGGCGCGTAGTGCGTATCGGCAACTGGGCGGCGCGTGGCTGGCCTCGGTGCAGTCTGGCTTAATGGAAGACAGCCGTTTTGTGCGCGAAGCGGTGTTCGGCAACCGTAAGGAAGGGGCATGGGCACAGGTCTTTCATGCCAGCCGTTCGCGCCCCGGCCAACAGGGTGTGTGGGGCGATGAGCGGACCGTGCAAGGTGTGTTTGCCGGGGGGCAGCATCGCGTTGCGCCCGATGTGTGGCTGGGTGGTTTGGTGGGCGGGCAATTTGCCCGTATGAATCAGTTAAGTGGCGGCGGGTCGGCCGATGCACGCGCCAATACCCTGCATGTGGGGGTGAATGTGGCATGGCGCCGTCATGGGCTTTCAACTGTGGGGGGTCTGGCGTATAGCCGGCACCGTGTGCATACCGGGCGGGTGGTTTCCGCCGGGTCGCTGCAAGACCAATTATCGGGTTCCACGCAGGCCCATACCGTGCAGGTTTTCGGCGAGGCGGCCTGGCGTGCCTGGGAAAGCGGTTGGGCCATTGCGCCTTGGGGGCGGGCACGGTATGCGGTGTCGCCCTTTATGCGCCTGGCCGGTGTGCAACTGCGGCTGGGCGGTTTCAGCGAAGACGGCGGTGCGGCGGCCTTGGTGGTGAACGGGTCGCGCCATACGGTGTGGTACAGCCAATTGGGTGTGCGTGGGCGGGCGCGCATTGAAACAGCAACGGGTGTGGCAACGGCACGGCTAACGCTGGCCTGGCGCCATGCGCGCGGCGATACGCAAGTGGTGTCGAGCCAGCGCTTTCGCGACAGCCGCAACCAGGCGGTGTTCACCTCGAATGGCTTGCCTGTATTGAAAAACGCCTTGCATGTGGCGTTGAATGTAGCCGGGCAGATTTCAAGTGCCTCAGCACTGGTGCTGGGTTATAGCGGCGTGTATGGCGCAGGTGTGCAAGACCACGGGGTGCAGTTAAGTTGGCGGGGTGTGTTTTAGGGGTTAAAGCTGGTTGCTGGAAGGTGGTTCATTGAACTATAATTCTCCCATGGATTTTGAATGGGATGAATCGAAAAGTGACGCTTGCTTTCACGAGCGCGGGTTTGATTTCGCTTATGCAATCGGAGCGTTTTTTGATCCGAATCGTGTTATCCGGTCGGATACTCGGCATAGCTATGGGGAAGATCGCTATCAGCTTATGGGCATGGTTGATCATCGCCTTTTTGTAGTTGTTTATACCCCAAGATCTGATTCGATTCGTATCATTTCGGCGCGTAAAGCGAATAAACGTGAGGTCATTCAGTATGAGAAAAGTACGCGTAACGCTTAATTTGGCAGACGCTGCCCCAATGGCTCGGGGGCGTGTTGATCTTGCGCGCGTTGATGCCACGACGGAAGAGGATATTGCGCGCCAGATTGTGGCCGATAACACAGATGCTATGTATGACGCGGCGCGTTTCGCGCGACGTGTTCGTAGACGTTTGGGGCTAAGTCAAGCTCAATTTTCGGAACGCATTGATGTGCCTATAGAGACTATCCGGAATTGGGAGCAGGGGAAACGGAGTCCCACAGGGGCAGCGAAATCGCTGTTGAGGATTCTAGACAAAGCTCCAGAGGTTGCGCTGGCGGTTCTCGATTAATCCCGGTTTGTGAAGCTCAGGCGGTTCGTGGGTGGGCATTCACGTAATGCATCAATGGTGAACTTGGGCATTTTCTTGTTTACAACATCAGACACGCGCGGGCGGGTAATGCCCAGGATTGCAGCGGCTTCGATTTGCTTTAGGTTGTTGTCGGCAATCCATTGACTAATTTCACTCATCAAATATTCTTTGAGCCGCAACTTTTCAGAAATAAGATGCTGCGATTCGGCGTGAAATTTTTTAGCTTCATCTGGGGCGAAGCCTAGCTCTTTGAATAGATTGCTAGTTGTGGCGCTGATATGCGTTGACTAAGCCTGCTGCTTAAGCCATTCGCGCAATGCGTCGTTCATGCGGGTTTGCCAGCCAGGCCCCTGTGCTTTGAAGGCTTCAACGATGTCGGCGTCGTACCGCACGGTTAGTTGTATTTTGGGTGACGCAATTCGCGGACGCCCCACCCGTTTCAGGAAAGGCGATTTTGTTAAATCGCTGGTGTCGGGGTCTTTGGTAATAGCGCGGTTAATTTGCGCGTCTTCCTGACTGGTTGGGATAATAGTGTGAGGTTTAAGTTTCGGCATATAAATTCACCTCTCTGCTGTTTGCTTTACGCAAACTAATAATTCGCCGGGAATTAAGCCTGGGTGTGTGCACGAGTACATGCAAACGCCTGCCGATATAACCCAGCGAGATCAGTCGTTTTTCGCCGTACGAATATCGAATATCTTCCCAGGTAATTGCTGACGCCCACTCAAAATTTGAGGCTGCGGATAACGGGATACCGTGCTTTTCGATATTTATGTGGTTTTTGTCAGGGTCAAAGTCAATTTTCAATTTATTGTAACTACAAAAATTAATAAATGGAAGATCTTGACTTTAAGACGTGATCGTTGATTCAGGGGTCAGTGCTCCGCATGTTTATCCTGGCGTAAAAACCCTTGATCAGGGTTCGCCTGAATTGATGATCAGGCCTGTTGTTTAAGCCATTCACGTAATGCGTCGTTCATGCGTGTTTGCCAGCCGGGGCCCTGGGCTTTGAAGGCTTGAACGATGTCGGCGTCGAAGCGAATGGCGGTTTGAAGCTTTCGTGGCGCTTTCTGAGGTCCTCTTTGTCCACGTAACTTGTTTTGCAACGAACTGGGTAGCTCGGTCAGGTACTTTGCGCTATTTACTGCTAACGCTGTCCATTCTGGGTTGTCCGGCTCAGTGGTGGTTTTGCGGTGCTGTTTTTTGTTCATACAAGCGTACCTCTCGCATATTTTTTAATTTTATTGTATAAACAAAAAAATATAATGTCGAGAGAGTGAAAATTACTTGTGTGGTGTATGCGCAAAAGGACGCAGCGAACCATTTTGAAATCAAAAGAATGGGAAATCAGGCCAAGAGAGAGTGATTTGTCCCAGGCAAAAACACCCCCGCGCCTAGGGTTTTTGCTATGATGCCTTTTGACTTTGTTATTGAATTTAGGTGGACGTCATGCATACTGACACCCCGGCTGCTTCCCTAACCTGGACCGATAAGTTCCTGGTGGGGTATGAACCCTTCGACGATACGCATCGCGAGTTTGTTGAAATTGTGGATGCTTTGTTGAAGGTGCCTGAAGGCGAAATGCTGGCGCATTTGTACAAGCTGATTCAGCACAGCGAAGCGCATTTCGCCCAGGAAGAACACTATATGGAAACCACGGCGTTTCCGGCGCGTGAGTGCCATGCCAATGAGCACGCAGGGGTGTTGAATTCCATGCGCGAGGTGGCGCAATACGTGGAAAACGGCGGCGACGCCAGCGAGATTCGGCGCTTGTCGGTAGCGTTGGCCGACTGGTTCCCGGGTCATACCGATTATCTGGACGCATCACTGGCCCAGTGGGTAGCCAAGAAGCAATTGGGGGCGGTGCCGATTGTTGTGCGTCGGGGCGTGGCGAATCACTCAGACGAAGCGTAATGCTGCCAAACAGAAAGCAGATCGATACCCAGGCATTCAGCCTGATGGCGTTGCTGTGCCTGATTTGGGCCTTTCAGCAAATTGCCATTAAGGCGGTGGCGGCCGATATGGCGCCCACGTTTCAAATTGCCTTGCGCTCGTTTATTGGCGCGGCACTGGTGGCTTTTGTTATGTGGCGCCAGCGTATTCCACTGGCGCTAGGCGATGGCACCTGGAAAGCGGGCCTGGTGGTGGGCTTTTTGTTTGCCGTGGAGTTTCTTTTGCTAGGCGAGGGCCTGCGCTACACCACGGCATCGCACATGGCGGTGTTTCTTTACACCGCGCCGTTCTTTGCGGCGCTGGGCTTGCATTTCACCTTGCCTGAAGAACGGCTGGCGCCCTTGCAGTGGTTCGGCATTTTTGCGGCGTTCGTGGGAGTGGCCATTTCATTTTTGGCGCCGGGTGAAAACCAGGCGGAAAACGCCAGCAATATGTTGCTGGGTGATTTCCTGGGCCTGTTGGCCGGTGCCGCGTGGGGTTTAACCACTGTGGTGATTCGCAACACCGGGTTGTCGAATACGCCGGCCTCCAAAACCTTGCTCTACCAGCTTATTGGTGCATTTGCGCTGTTGCTGGTGGCCGCCATTGTAAGTGGCCAAACCGAAGTGAATCACACGCCCATGGTGTGGGGCAGTGTGCTGATTCAGGGCGTGGTGATTTCCTTCTTCAGTTATTTGTGCTGGTTCTGGTTGCTGCGCAAATACCTGGCTTCGCGCCTGGGGGTGTTTTCTTTCATGACCCCCATGTTCGGCATTGTGCTGGGCGTGGTGCTGCTGAATGAGCCGCTGGATACCAGCTTCGTGGTGGGGGCCATTCTGGTTACTGCCGGCATTGTGCTGGTGAGCGGGTATGGCTGGATCAAGGCTGTGCTGCGGCGTAAAGGCGCAGGTTAAATTTTTTGGTGATTCCTGCCGCTTTTAGAATTTTGTTCGCAGTGGGCTTCGCGTAACCATTCATGAACCAGCCATGGCCTGTTCACTAAATTTGAATTCGGGGTTAGTTGACGTGCGTTGACTATGAACTTGCTCGCTAATAAGCATAGACGCTACATCGATTACTTCCGCCCTTAACTCATCTAAAGAAGATGCTTCCACAACCAGACCGGGTAATTTTGGGGAAGTGGCAATATAAACTTGCGCCTGCGTGTCGCGTTCCACATTGACAGGGATGCGTATGGTGATACCGCAACGCGCAGCCAGTTTCCACAACGGATGGCCAATGGGATACATGGTCTTCCCCTAAACAGTTCAATTAAAGAAAGTTTAGCACCCGATGTTGGTTGCAGTGGTTTGAAAGTGTCATAAATGACACATATAACGATGCGGTGGGCCCCGCGTACATTAGTTTTGCGCAGCCGCAAGCGCCGCAATATCGAATTCCGGATCACCGGCCTGTTCAGGCGTGGGCCAGACCCCCTGGCTTAACAGCTTCCTGGCCATAAGGTGCTCTTTCGGTGCGTTCAGGGTGTCGACCGACACCAGGCGCTGGTCGGCGTAGTGGTAAATGGAAAAGGCCGGGTCGCCGATATTACCCCGTACCACAGAGTGGGTTACGGCTTGGGCGATACCGGCAATTTGCAGCTTCATATCGAACTGATCAGACCAGAAGTAGGGTGTGTCCTGGAAGGGGCGGTGCTGGCCCAATAGTGCGCGGGCAGCGGCCTTGCCTTGTTCAATGGCATTTTGTATTGATTCCAGGCGCAGATACTGGCCGTCGTAGGCACGAACCGCGCAGTCGCCTGCGGCAAAGACATTGGGTGCCGAAGTGTGTCCGCATGCGTCGACCACAATGCCGTTGTTGCAGACAATGCCGGCTTCCTGGGCAAGGGTGTCGTTGGGCACCACGCCAATGGCCACCACAACCAGGCCGGCACTTAACCGTTGGCCGTCGGCCAGTTCAATATAAGCGCGGTCGTCTTCTTCGCTTAAATGCGTTACTTGTGCATTCAGTGCGATATGAACGCCATGGCTTTGATGGCGCTGCTGGAAGGTTTGGGCAAGCAGGGGGGAAGCCACCCGGCCCATCAACTGGTTGCCGGCTTCCAGTATGGTGACGTCCAGCCCCATGCTTCTTGCAATGGCGGCAACTTCAAGGCCGATAAACCCGCCGCCAATGACCACGACCGGATCCTGGCGTTGCTGGCACAGGCTCAGGCGCTCGGCGATGGCTTGCGAGTGCACGCGCGAGCGCAATACGTGTATGGCTTTGGCATCGGGTTGCTGTCCGGGGAACAGGCGCGCCGCTGCGCCTGTGGCCAGCAGCAGGCCGGAATAGGCCAGGGATTCGCCGGTTTCCAGTTCGACTGTCTGGCTTTCCAGGTTGATGGCCGAGGCGCGGCAACCCGTTCGCATGGTGATTTTCCTGCGTTCGAACACATTCTGGCCACGCATGGTAAGCGAGTCGAAGTGTTTTTCTTTCAGGGCGTCTTTGGACAAGGGCGGGCGGTGATAGGGGGTGTGGGGCTCGTCGCCCAGCAGGGTGATCAGACCGCTGTACTTTTCGGCGCGTAATGTTTCCGCTGCCTGCAGTCCGGCCTGCCCTGCACCGATGATAACGATGTGGTTTTCCATGTGGATTGCGTAATCAATATTGTGTTTCGGGAACGGCAATACTTAGGTCGTCGAGCGAGGCACAGGCTTTAATCTGGCACGACAGACGGCTGTTTTCCTTGCGTTGGGCGGCTACCTCGTCAAGCAGTTCCAGTTCTTCTTCCGTGGGTGGGTTCAGTTCAGATAACCGGTTGGGGTCGACATAGCAATGACAGGTCGCACACACCAGCGAGCCACCGCATTCGCCCACAATACCGTCGATGCCGTTTTGCACGGCGGCCTGCATCAGGTTCTGGCCCTCGGGGACGTCGAGTGTGGTGGTGTTGCCGTCGGGGTCGACATAATGAATACGGATCATAAATGTAGTTTCCTTGGTGGCCCCGCAGAGGCGCCGGGCGCTTCTGCGGGGCAGGTCGAACGAAGTGAGGTTTCGGCGCTTAGTCGGTATTGATGATCTTGCCGTCTTCGATCTTGACCAGATAGGTCATCGGTACGCTTTGGGCGCTTTCCTTGCCTTCTGGGCCGTCTTTCTTGAATTTCACATGCCCGGTTAGCCCGTCCAGTTCAGTTTTCCAGAGTGCTTCCTGGATTTTCTTGGGGTCGGCTTCACCGGCCATTTCAATGGCGGCGGCCAGTGTCTGGATGCCGTCGTAGCCCCGTGCGCCTTCAGGTGCACCGGCCGGGTCGAGCCCCATTTTGTCCCATTGCTTTACAAAGCTGCGGGCCGCCTCGGGGTTCAGCGTGGCATCGGGAAACCAGGGTACGAAGAACATCACGTGATACGTGTTGTTGGCTGCATTGCCGGCCTGGTCAATCAACTGCTGAGGCATAATGCCGCCCGTGGTGATGAACGGTACCTTGAGGCCCAATGCTTCGGCTTGCTTGGCCACCAGCGTAATTTGCTCGGTGCCGCTGGTTAGAAACACGTGGCTAGGCTGTTTCTTGGCATACTTGATGGCAGACAGTTGCGATGTCATGTCTTGTGCGGCGGCATCCATAATGTGAATTTCACCAATTTCCACGCCCTGTTCCTTGAGCATTTCGCTGTAGGCTTGCGCTGCACCCAGGCCCCAGTCGTTATTCACCACCAGGAAGTCAACCTTGGTGATGTCCATGGGCTTGACGCGGTCGGCAAAGCTGGCCGCCTCCATGGCACTGGTTGGGCTGATACGAAACACGTACGGATTGCCCTGTTTGGTTATTTTCGACGAGCTGGCGGTTTCAACCAGCATTGGAATACCGTATTCCATGAGTTTGGGCATGGAGGCCAGGGTATAGGTTGAGCTCCAGGCGCCCATGATCGCAGGCACTTTATCGCGCACAATCAGTTTTTCAGTAACGTTCGAGGCTTCGGTTGGATTGCTTTTGTTATCTTCAATAACAAGCTCAAGTTTCTTGCCCAGAACGCCGCCGTTTTCGTTGATTTCGGCTGCGGCAATTTTGGCTCCCTCGGCAACAAAGGTACCGGCTGCTGCCACCACGCCTGTGAGGGGTTGATTGACGCCAATTTTAATGACGTCGTTGGCATGGGCGACGTGTGCGGCACCAATGATTGAAATGACACTGATTAAAGCTTTGATTCCCATGTTTCTCATGGTTCTCTCCTAGATGTGTGTAAAGCTTCAGTTGGGAGAATGACGCAGCCGAAATTGCTTAAAGGGCTGCGGCTTCTTTGGCAGGTGTTTTTGCGGGTTGGCGTTCCTCCTCTATGAGTTTTTGAACCATCTTGTGCATGCGTCGCGGGGCGGCATCAATGCCCAGGGTGATCTGCTTGGCGTTGGGGTCGCGTTCCTGTTCCAGTTGAATCTGTTCAAGAATGACCTTGTCTTCCTTGAAGGCGAACTCCATGGCGGCGTTAAGGTCCTGGTCGATTTCGGGTTCATCGACACGGAAATTGCGCACGTGGAACCAGAATTGCAGAACGGTGCGTTCATCTACCGGCGTTAGCACATGGCATGAATGCATCTGCACGCCGGTATGACGCATGGCAGGGTCTTTGATGGAGCCCGTGGCGCAGGTGCCCATGTCGATATCGAAGAAGCAGGGCGGGGTGTAGTCGTAGTAGTGCCAGCGGTCGACCTGGCCGGTCATGTTGGCGAAATTCTTGAATAGGGGGATGGGGGGCGCGTCGGGAATCCAGCGCCATACGGAAATGCTGTTGTCGCCGTAATCGTTGTTGACCGGGATCGACGCGCCGGCCGGTGTGCCCAGTGTGGACTTGTGCACGAACGTCACGTGGGCCGGGTCAAGCAGGTTCTCCACCAGGCTGAGGTAGTTGCATTCAATGCGCAAGACACCGCCCTGCACGGCATGCCAGCCTTCCTGGCCGTACTGGGGCACGTTGAACATTTTGTCGGGGTCAGCCTGTTCGGGGTCACCCAGCCAAATCCAGACCAGGCCGTAGCGTTCTTCAACGGGATACGCACGTACCGTTGCGTTCTTCGGGATCACGTCCTGGCCGGGAATGCGAATACATTGGCCGGAACAGTCGAAGGTCATGCCGTGATAGCCGCACTCGATGGCGTCGTCGATCAGGGTGCCCAGCGACAGCGGTGCAAGCCGGTGCGGGCACGCATCGTGAAGTGCGGCCACCGAGCCGTCTTGGCGGCGAAACACGACGACGGGTTCATTGGCAATGACATGGCGCACGAGTGTGCGGTCAACCTCGTTTGACCAGATAACCGGATACCAGGTGTTCTTTACGAATTCCATTGTTTAACTCCTATAAAAACATTAGTGGTAGTACGCGCCACCGTCGACCACGAGCGTTTGCCCGGTAATGAACGCGGAACCAGGGCCGGCAAAGAAGGCCACGGCGCCAACCAGATCATTCGGGTGCATGTCGCGCGCAAGGGCGCGGCCCCGGATGGAAAACTGCGATGAGCGTTTGGCCAGTTCGGCGTTCTTCATGACGCCTTCGCTCAGCGTGAAGCCGGGGGCCACGCTGTTAACCAGAATGTTGTGTTCCCCCAGCTCGGTTGCCAGGGCCCGTGTCATGGAGACAATGGCGCCCTTGGACGCAACGTAATGCAGCATGTGCGGGTTGCCCTTGAAGGCAACGCCCGAAGAAATATTGATAATGCGCCCCGCGCCCTGTGTCTTGAATGCGGGCAGCACGGCCTTGCAACAGAGGAACTGGCCGATGACGTTGACGTCGACAAGCGAGCGCCATTCCTGCGTGCTTAACTGCTCGAAGGGCTTTTGTTGAATGGATGAGAAAATGGCGGCGTTGTTAACCAAAATATCCAGCTGTCCAAATTCGTCCAGCGCGGCTTTCACCATGTTTTCCGTGTCATCTTCCTGGGACACATTGGTTTTAACGCCAATGGCCTGATGGCCCTGCTGCTTGAGCTTTTCTGCCGCAGCCTGGGCATTGTCCAGGTCGGCAATGACAATACGGGCGCCTTGTTCGGCCAGGTGTTCGCAAACGGCAAAGCCAATGCCCATTGCCCCCCCGGTGACCAGTGCAACTTTGTTCGATAAGGTCATTTTTATTCCTGTTCAAGAAGATTGTTGAAACACCGAAAGGGGCGGACTGTAATGGCCCCGGCCAATAGGGGTGTTGGCGCCGAGGCTGTCGAGAATCGCCAGGTTGATAATGGGTGCAACCCGTTCTGCCTGGATGCGTGCCGGGTCGATGCAACCATTTTCGGGGGCAATAATGCGGCCGGGCCTTGTGAGGGCGTCGGCGGGAAGATAGTCTTTCCATTCGGCCAGCAGGGGCGGCGCGTGTTTCAAGGCCTGCCCGCCGTAACCGCAGGCGTCGACCACGGCGCTGTCGCCGATTGCGCCCAGGGCTTGGGCTGTGTGCTCTGGATTGAAGCGGGGGCCGCTGGGCGGCGGCGCTTCAATGGTGGCCCACGCTTTGGCATTCTTGAATTTCAGGCCGAATTCGATGCCGTTGGCGCCAATGGCCACGATGGGGCAGGACGAGGTTCGCAATTTCCAGCTGCAGTAGGCCATCCAGGTGGTGAGGGCAAAACCGGCATTGGTGAGGATTTTTTCACGGATGTCCGCCGGCAGGTCGGTAAGTGCATCAACCCATAGTTTTGTCCCGGCACCCACAATGGCATGGCCGTCATCGCCCAGTTGCAAGGCCTGCTGCATTAGCTGTTCGGGATAGATGGGTGTCTTTTCCAGTAACGGGTTGATGTGTTCGGCGAACAGCTTGCAGTCGTTCATGGCGCGATCGCGGCATATCGGCTCGATAGAGCCGAATCGCAGCGCTGGTGCCGGCCCTTCGCTTACCGGCGAATACACTTTCAGCGCTTCGTTGCCGACCTCGACACACCAGGTCGAGGGCCCGGCAACCTGGGCAAGGGGAACTACCACGCCGTAATCCTGTGCTGGCAACAAAGTAATGCCCGATGTTGATTCCGACAGCATGCTGCGTGCCGTTTGGGTGTCTGGCGCCCAACCTTCCATGACTGCCGCTTGTGCCGCAGCGTTGAGCACCGCCTCGGGCGGGCTGCCTTTATAAGGTGGGCCGGCGTGGAATAAGGCCTGATCCGGCAAGTTCGGCAGGGCGCTTTTTAGGCGGACCATGCGTGTTAGTTGTGCTGTATTGCTCATTTAACCCCCTGAAAGCGGCCATCGCCCTGGCGATGGCCGGTGCTGCTTTATTGCTGCTTGTTTCACTACACACAGTTGCTTTCAACACATGCGTTACAAACAATCCGTTGTTTAAAAAACTGGCTTGCGGTTGTCGGAACGTCATGTTATACTATCTTACTATCGATAGTACCTATATATGATAAGTAAATCGGCCCCTTCCTGTCAATGGAAAGGGGCCGATTTGAGCTGCTTTTAAGGGTAAAACCCTAGGGTTTTTCTAGCTTGAGTTCACTGAATGGTAAGCATCCGGTAAACCCACCTTGAACGGGGGGTCACGATTAAGAGAATATAAGTGTCCGCTTATTTATCGTGGATACGATCTGATGGAAGAGTCTCTTAACTCCAAGCCCCAGCGCCGCACCTACAGCCCGCAATTCAAAACTGAGCTGGTGGCCCAGTGCCTTGAAGGACATACATCTTTAACCGCGTTGGCGGTAGACCATGGCATGAACCCAAACGTGCTGCACCGTTGGGTCACCGAGCACGCGCGTTATGGCAAGCATAGCCTGCAAAGCGTCCAGTCAACGCCTGATGATCAAACAATTGATATCACCCCGGCAAACTGGG